>Ga0209371_1000127_pt1 | contig 127069 bp, 117 predicted proteins | sample AgamicAtAmrz_FD_187165 | JGI IMG/M metagenome (GOLD analysis project Ga0209371, IMG submission 187165) | Agave microbial communities from Guanajuato, Mexico - At.Am.rz (SPAdes) (version 2) | ecosystem: Host-associated > Plants > Roots > Rhizosphere | place: Guanajato, Mexico | collected... | reverse complement strand
TGATTCAGTTGTTAAAGAACGGTTGGCTGAGGCTTTCGTCTCAACCGAGGCGCGCATCTTACAGCACCCTCATTTGCTGTCAAGTTGTTTTTGAAGAATTTTTTCTTTCTTCTCAACACCTTGCAGCGCCCGACCAGATCATCTTCTCTCCAGCGGGAGGCGCATTCTACAGCGTTACAAACCGCTGTCAACACCCTCTTTTACCGCCTTCGATCAAACCTGATCGAACCACCGACAAGACCACTCAAACCGCCCTGTCGATGCCGGCGCATTCTACTCGAATTCGCCGTCCGTGCAACCTTTATTTTCGTCTAACTCGTTGATCTACAAGGAGTTTTCAGATCAGGCTGCGCCGGAAGTGGTGCGCATTATAGGCCCCCTGAAACTCAGGTCAACCGTTTATTCAGGCTTTATTCGGATTTCAGCGTGATTCGTGCAAAAGCCTTCTTGCCGGCCTGGCAAACGTGGGTCGCACCCAGCTTGAAAACGAAGCTGCGATCGACCACCTGGCCATCCACCCGCACGCCATTGCTGCCGAGCAGATCACGCGCGACCGCTGCGTTCTTCACCAAGCCTGCCTTATTAAGGAGTGCAGCGATGGGCATGTCATCGGCCGCGACCAGCTCGACCTCCGGCAGGTCCTCGGGCAGCTCACCCTCCTTCATGCGGTTACCGGCAGAACGGTGGGCATTGGCAGCCGCCTCTTCGCCATGGAAACGGGCGACGATTTCTTCGGCCAGCTTGATCTTGATGTCGCGCGGGTTCGCCCCGGCCTCGACATCCTTCTTTAATTGCTCGATCTCCTCCATGCTGCGGAAGCTGAGCAGTTCGAAGTAACGCCACATCAGCGCATCGGGCATGGACACCAGCTTGTTGTACATGACGCCCGGCGCTTCCTGGATACCGATGTAGTTGCCCAGGGACTTGGACATCTTCTTCACGCCATCCAGCCCTTCGAGCAGCGGCATGGTGACGACGCACTGGGAGGACTGACCGTACGCGCGCTGGAGCTCGCGCCCCATCAGCAGGTTGAATTTCTGATCGGTACCACCGAGCTCGACATCGGCGCGCAGCGCCACCGAGTCGTAGCCCTGCACGAGCGGGTACAGGAACTCGTGGATGGCGATCGGCTGGTTACCGGTATAGCGCTTGTCGAAGTCGTCGCGCTCGAGCATGCGCGCCACGGTGTACTGGGAGGCCAGGCGGATGAAGTCGGCCGGCGTCAGCTCGTTGATCCAAGTGGAGTTGAAGGCGACCTCGGTCTTGGCCGGGTCGAGGATCTTGAACACCTGAGCCTTGTAGGTCTCGGCATTTTCCAGGACCTGCTCGCGGGTCAGGGGTGGGCGCGTGGCACTCTTGCCACTGGGGTCACCGATCATCCCGGTGAAGTCGCCGATCAGGAAGATCACCTGATGCCCCAGCTCCTGGAACTGGCGCAGCTTATTAATAAGCACGGTATGTCCCAGGTGCAGATCCGGTGCAGTCGGATCGAAGCCTGCCTTGATACGCAGCGGTTCACCGCGCTTGAGCTTCTCGATCAGCTCAGCTTCAACAAGGACTTCCTCCGCACCGCGCTTGATCAGCGCGAGCTGCTCTTCAACCGACTTCATAGGACTCACAGCCACCAGATTCAAAAGGGCTCCAACCATACAAGATCGCCCACAAATGACAAGTTTTGCCCTGCATCGCTCACTCCAGGCGCCGACCATCACCTGCGGGGTTGCCTCGAGGTAGATTTGGTTATATTTTATACAGTTACTGCATATTCATCAGTTTCTTCTTTTTCCTCTTCATCTTTTCACTTCACCAAAAAGCAGCCCTATGACCTCTACAACTAAAGCGCCGCCGCTCTATCCCAAGACACACATCATCGCAGCCAGCGGCGTCGCCGCCCTCCTCAGCCTCGCACTCCTGGTGTTTCCCTCCCGCGAAGTAGAAGCCAAGAAGACCTTCCTCAACCTGGACATGGACAATGGTTCCGAGCAGATCCAACAGAACCTGCCCGACAATCAGGCAGGGGCTGCAACCGAGGAAAACCTCGACTCGCCGTTCGCGCAAATAGAAGGCAGCGACGAATCGCAGAACGCCGAGATCGAGGCAGAGCCGGAAATTGCCGAGCAGCCGCCCGAAGATCCACGCAACAAGACGGTCACCGTGGCCAATGGCGACACGCTCTCCACGGTGTTCAGCAAGGTGGGTCTGAGTTCCAATACCCTGCATGAGGTGATCAACAGCAGCAAGGAAGCCAAGCAGCTGACCCGCCTCAAGGTCGGCCAGGAACTGCAGTTCCAGCTGAGCGAAGCGGGGCAGCTGGAAAGCCTGCACAGCCAGCTCAGCGACCTGGAAAGCGTCAGCCTGAACAAGACCGACAGCGGTTACGACTTCAAGCGTGAGATGGTCAAGCCGGATGTGCACGAGTCCTACGCCCACGGGGTGATCAACAGCTCGCTGTTCGTGGCGGCCAAGCGTGCCGGCCTGTCCCACAACCTGACCATGGATCTGGCCAACATCTTCGGCTACGACATCGACTTCGCCATGGATATTCGTGAAGGCGACGAGTTCGAGGTGATCTACCAGAACAAGAAGGTCGGCGATAAATCGGTCGGCACCGGCAACATTCTCTCCGCGCGTTTCACCAACCGTGGCAAGACCTACACCGCCGTTCGCTATACCGACAAGCAAGGCAACGTCAGCTACTACGATGCCGACGGCAACAGCATGCGCAAGGCGTTCATTCGTACCCCGGTAGACTTCGCCCGCATCAGCTCGCGCTTCTCCAATGGCCGCAAGCATCCCATCCTCAACAAGATCCGCGCTCACAAGGGCGTCGACTATGCCGCCCCGCGCGGCACGCCGATCAAGGCTGCCGGCGATGGCAAGGTCATCCTTGCCGGCCGCAAGGGCGGCTACGGCAATACCGTGGTACTGCAACACGGTAGCCGCTACCGCACCCTGTATGCGCACATGCAGGGTTTCGCCAAGGGCGTGCGCACCGGCGGCAGCGTCAAGCAGGGCCAGATCATCGGCTACATCGGCACCACCGGCCTGTCGACCGGCCCGCACCTGCACTACGAGTTCCAGGTCAACGGGACCCACGTCGACCCGCTGAGCCAGAAGCTGCCGATGTCCGACCCGATCGCTCGCCAGGAAAAGCAACGTTTCCTGCAGATGAGCAAGCCGCTCATGGCGCGCATGGATCAGGAAAAAGCCACCATGCTCGCTCTCAACAAGCGCTGATCCCGTGCTCTATCTCGGCGTGATGTCCGGTACCAGTCTCGACGGGCTGGACATCGCCCTGATCGAGCAGGGCGAGCGCACTCGATTGCTCGCCCATCACTACCAGGCCCTTCCCGATTCGCTTCGCCAGCAACTGCTCGAGCTGTGCAGCTCTGGCGCGGACGAACTCGCCCGTGCGGCTCTTGCCGAGCAGCAGTGGGCGCAGCTGGTCGCCGAAGGCATCAACAGCCTGCTGCGCCAGCAGAACCTGCAGCCGCACACCATTCGCGCCATCGGCAGCCACGGCCAGACCGTACGGCATGAACCCGCGCGGGGCTTCACCATCCAGATCGGCAACCCTGCCCTGCTGGCTGAACTGACCGGTATCACCGTAGTGGCCGACTTTCGCCGACGCGACGTGGCAGCGGGCGGCCAGGGCGCCCCGCTGGTGCCGGCCTTCCATGAGGCGCTTTTCGCCAGCCCCGGCGCTGCCCGAGCGATCCTCAACGTAGGCGGTTTCAGCAACCTCAGCCTGCTGGAACAGGGCAAGCCCGCCAAGGGCTTCGACTGCGGGCCGGGCAACGTGCTGATGGATGCCTGGATCCACCATCATCTCGGCCATGCCTACGACAGGGAGGGTGCCTGGGCTGCCAGCGGAGTGGTGCAACCTGAATTGCTGGCGGCGCTGCTGGCGGATCCGTTCTTCCGGGCCACCGGGCCGAAGAGTACCGGGCGTGAACTGTTCAACCTGCCCTGGCTGCTGCAGCACCTGAGCGCGCAGCCTGCCTTCGAGCCACAGGATGTGCAGGCCACCCTGCTGGAGCTCACGGCCACCAGCATCGCGGCTTCGCTGCAGCACGCGCAGCCAGGCTGCGCTCAGTTGCTGGTCTGCGGCGGCGGCGCCCATAACAAGGCGCTGCTGGCACGTTTGCAGGCGTTGTTGCCCGCAGCGCAGGTGAGCAGTACCGACGACCATGGCGTGCCTGCCGACTGGGTCGAGGCCATGGCGTTTGCCTGGCTGGCTCACTGCTGCCTCAACGGCATCCCCGCCAACCGGCCCGAAGTCACCGGTGCTCGGGGTCTACGGGTGCTTGGCGCCATCTACCCGGCCTGAGCCGAGGTACAAACGAAAACGCCGCGCAAATGCGCGGCGTTTTCATGCAAGGGCAGAACTCAGATCGAGAACGACGAACCGCAACCGCAGGTGGTGGTCGCATTGGGGTTCTTGATGACGAAGCGAGAGCCCTCGAGCCCTTCCTGATAATCCACTTCCGCACCCACCAGGTACTGGAAGCTCATCGGGTCGACGACCAGGCTGACGCCCTCGCGTTCGACGATGGTGTCGTCATCGGCCACCTCCTCATCGAAGGTGAAGCCATACTGGAAGCCCGAGCAACCGCCCCCGGTCACGAACACGCGCAGCTTCAGGCGCGGGTTGCCCTCTTCATCAACCAGGCTCTTAACCTTGCTGGCCGCTCCCTGCGTGAACTGCATCGCAGCGGCTGGGGTGAAGGTTTCGACGCTCATGTTCTCTCTCCCGGCGCCAGGCGCCCATACTGCGTGGTAGCGCTGTATTATCCGCTTACCCTAGAAAATTGGTCAACTATTGAGCGTCATCCACGCTCTCGGGCAGCTCCAATGGTCTGTCCTGCTCCTTGATCGGCCGCAGGCCACCTTCGACCTGGGCGCCCATGGCCATTTCCATCAGCCCGTAATAGAGGTTACCGCGAACCCGGGCTTTGGGGCCCAGCTCGACGTGCTGGCTGGCGTAGACGTCGCCAACGATCTCGCCATCGATCACTACATGGGGGGCGCGCACCTCGCCTTCAACCTGCCCTTCGACGCTGACACGCACCAACCCCTGCTCGGTCAGGATGTCGCCGAGCACCTTGCCGTCGATCTGCACCGCACCCTGAAACTCCAGGTCGCCACGAAATACCGCGCCTGCCGCGATCAGGCTGGTCTTGCCCGCGAAGCGCTGCATGTCTGCCTTGCCCTTGCCTTTATTCCACATGGCGAACATCACCTATCCGTCAGTCCAATCGATTTGACGCTCGACGGCTTTTCCACCCTCGACATCAGCCTTGATACCTATGCGCTTGGGCACGAAACCCTCGGGTATTCGCAGTTCACCCAGCCGCCCTCCTTCGGGGATTGCCTGCAGGTGCTTGAACGCGAACGGGATCGCCTTCTCGGTCGAGCCTTCCGGGAGATCGCCGCTCAACTGGCTCAGCGGCAGGCTCTTCGCCTTGCCGTTCATGCTGCCTTCCAGTTGCACGTTCAAACGCCCCTGCAGCGGCTTGTCATCCTTGCCGATGCGGCTGAGCATAAGCTTGAAACGATAGACGCCCGGTGTTTCCGTTGCGTGGACATCGAAGCTGCGGATCAGCAGGCCAGTGACCTTGCTGTCCGGCGCCAATACCCCTTTGTAGAAGGCCAGTTCCTGCTGCTGCTTGAAGTTCTGCTCCTCCAGCAGCTTGATGGTCAGGCGGCTCTGCTCGTTGGATTGCTGTGCCAGCTGTTCACCGCTGCTGAGCACCGCCATGCGCTGGCGCAGCTCGTCCAGCTCGCGCGCCTGCACCTCGACCTGCGCCTGGGTCTGCTCGAATGCCAGTGCCTGCTGCTGCGTGGACCTGCCCTGCCACCAGCTGCCCACGTAGAAGGCGAGCGGCACCGCGACAAGCAGCAGCACCAGCGCAACCCGGAGACGCCGCTCCTGGGCACGGTTGCTGGGGCGAACCTCCCACCCCGACATCAGAACCGATGCCCAGGCACGCTGCAGCCGCAGGGCCGCAGCGTAATCGCAAAGGGAGGAGATGGGTGCATCGGGTGCCTCGGAACTGTTCGACGGAAAATTCGATGATAAGGCCCACCCCGCCTGCGGCCAACCGTCTTGATGACTATTGCCATCATGGGCACTAGTATCGCAAGCCCAAACTACGAAAAGGAACGGCCATGCTTTATCTGTGGATCAAAGCCCTGCACATCGTCGCCATGGTCTGCTGGTTTGCCGGTCTGTTCTACCTGCCCCGGCTGTTCGTGTACCACGCCATGAGCGAGGACGCACCGAGCCGTGAACGCTTCAGCACCATGGAGCGCAAGCTGTACCGCGGCATCATGACACCGGCGATGATCGCCACACTGGTACTGGGCGTGGGCCTGTTGATGCTCGCCCCCGGCTGGATGAGCCAGGGCTGGATGCATGCCAAGCTGACCCTGGTGATCCTGCTGGTGGGTTACCACCACGTGTGCGGCGCCATGTACAAGCGCCTGGCCCGCGGCGAGAACAGGCGCAGCCACGTGTTCTACCGCTGGTTCAACGAGGTGCCGGTGCTGATGTTGATCGCCATCGTCATCCTTGTCGTGGTCAGGCCATTCTGATCCGCCGCAAGCGCGCCTGCTGGCAAGCTGAGAACCACCGCTCAGCAGCACCGAAAACCGCGCCGCGCCCACTTGCCGAACCGATGGCGGCGGGATAGGGTCGGCGACCACATCTTTCCGTGCAGACAAGGACGCGCATGAGCCAGCTCCGCTACAAGATCGTCTTCGATGGCAGCCTGATGCCCGACACCTCGCTGGACGAGGTCAAGGCCAACCTGGCCAGCCTGTTCAAAAGCGATCGCGCGCGCATCGACGCCCTGTTCGGCCGCGGCCCGGTGGCCATCAAGCGCGACCTGGAAGAAGCCCAGGCCGAGCAGTACCTGAACGTGCTGCAGCGTGCCGGCGCCCGCGCCCGCAAGGAGCCGGACCTGGCCGCGGCGCTGAGCCTCGTGGAAACGGATGAGGAGAAGGCCGCCAAGGTGGAGCCAGCGGGACAGCCGCAGACGTCCATGACCTGCCCCAAGTGCGGTCACCAGCAGTTCACGGCCGCCGAGTGCTCGGCCTGTGGTGTGATCATCGAGAAGTACCTGGCTCGCCAGGCAGCAGCGCCAGAGAGCAAGGAACCTCGTCCCAGCTCGGCTGCCGCCGCCCAGCCACAGACGCCCTACTCGCCGCCCAAGGCGGATATCGACCCCCATGCAGGCCAGGTTGGCCAGTTGAAGATCAACTCGTTCAAGGGCCGGATCGGCAGGATGCGTTACCTGGCCTGGTCGCTCGCCTTGCTGTTCATCTTCGTCGCCATCATGGCCGGTATCTCGGCCATCACGGTGGTTGCCGAGACCCTCGGCAGCATCCTGCTGATCGCCGCGGTGATCGGCATGCTGGTGGTCAGCGCGCAGATCGGCGTGCAGCGCCTGCATGACATGGGCGGGTCCGGCTGGTTGTGGCTGCTCAATCTGGTGCCGATCATCAGCAGCGTGTTCTGGATCGTCATGCTGGTGGTGCCGGGCCCCGCCGGCAGCAACCGCTACGGCCCGCCACCGCCACCCAACAGTCTCGGCGTGAACCTGGTGGCGGGCATCTTCCTGATCCTGCTGATCGGCGGCCTGTTGATGGTGTTCCTCAGCGGCTTTGCCATGCTGGCGATCTTCGGTGGCCTGTTCGGCGAACTGCTGAGCGGCAGCTGATACGCCGCGCCCTAGGGTCTGTTGCCGTTTCAACGCGAGCCGCGTTGCCGCGAGAAATCTCGCCAGGCCGGGCGGCGATCCGCTAGGCGGAGGACGCAGGGAATGGGCTAGCCGTCCGCGTTTTCCCTTGCCAAGTCCTCCAACGACGCATGGCGAGATTTCCCGCGCAACCCGAAGGGCCGTGCGTGAAACGGCAACAGACCCAAAGCATTTTATTTTCTACGCCGGCGCTGCGAATGCAGCGCTGACAGCTCGGTTGCGGATAGGCTATACACCTGCCCGCGAAGTGCTCTGGAGAACCTCATGTCACGTTATGCCCTGGTCACGGGTGCCTCGAGCGGCATCGGCCTTGCGTTGGCCGAAGCGCTGGCCCGTCGCGGGCGTAACCTGATCCTCGTGGCACGCAAGCGCGACGCGCTGGAAAGCATCGCCTATGAGCTGACCCAGCGCTTTTCCGTGGACGTGCTGTTTCGGGTCTGCGACCTCAGCGAACCGCTGCAGCTTTCCGGTCTGCTGCACGAGCTGGAGCAGAACGGCCAGGTCATCGAGCTGCTGGTGAACAATGCGGGGCTGGGCAGTGGTGGCGCCTTCGTCGCCCAGGACTGGCGCCGTGAGCAGCAACTGCTGGAAGTCAACGTGCTGGCCCTGGCGCGCCTGTGCCACGCCATCGGCACGGTCATGGCAGCCCGCGGCCACGGGCAGATTCTCAATATCGCCTCGGTCGCCGCGTTCCAGCCCGGCCCCTGGATGAGCAGCTACTACGCCAGCAAAGCCTACGTGCTGCATTTCTCCGAAGGGCTGCGCGAGGAACTGCGCCCCCATGGCGTCAAGGTCTCGGTGCTCTGCCCCGGCCCGACCCATAGCGCCTTCTTCCGCAATGCACAACTCGATACCACTGCGCTCGAGCGCGGCAAGTTGATGTTGAGCGCCGAAGAAGTGGCACTGATCGCCGTGCGCGGTCTGGAGCGTAACCGCGCGATCATCGTGCCCGGGTGGCGCAATCGCCTGCTGACGATGGCGCCCCGACTGTTTCCCCGCTGGCTGGTACGGCGGATCGCGGCGCGCATCAATCGCCGTTTCGGCCGCCCCTGAGCCTCAGTTCGCGCTAACCGTGCGCCCGCGCGCCCAGGCGCGCAGCTCGGCCAGGCGCTCGGCCATGATTACCGACAATGGCGAGGTGGCCTGAATACCGCGCAGCAGCGTGCCGTTATCGACCGCCTGCTGCTGCGCCTGGGCCGCATACAGGGCACTGACCACCACCTGCTCGATCTCGGCGCCCGAAAAGCCATCGGACGCCGCCGCCAGTTGCACCAGGTCGAACGCCGACGGCTCCAGTTCGCGACGCTGCAGGTGAATGCGAAAGATCTCCGCACGGATCTCTGGCTCCGGCAGGTCGACAAAGAACAACTCGTCGAAACGCCCCTTGCGCACCAGCTCAGGCGGCAGGCGGTCGATCACGTTGGCGGTGGCCACCATGAACACCGAGGATTTGCGCTCGGCCATCCAGGTCAGCAGGGTACCCAGCACGCGCTGGCTGACGCCACCATCCTGGTCGCCGCTGGCCAGGCCCTTCTCGATCTCGTCGACCCAAAGCACGCAGGGCGACATCTGCTCGGCCAGCGCCAGCGCCTCGCGCAAATTGCGCTCGGTCTCACCGAAGAACTTGTTGTACAGGCAGCCGAAATCCAGGCGCAGCAACGGCAGCCCCCACAGCCCGGCAACCGCCTTGGCCGCCAGGCTCTTGCCCGAACCCTGCACCCCGACCAGCAGCATGCCCTTGGGGATGTCCACACCTTGGCCAGCGAAAAACATGTGTTGGCGCTCGCCCAGCCAGCGTTTCAGATTGGCCAGCCCACCGACATCGGCGAAGCGTGCCGTGTCATGTTCATAGCTGAGCACGCCGTCGAGATCGAGGAGCTCGAACTTGGTCTTGTTCAACTCGGGCAGGTCTTCCTGGGTGATCGCGCCGTCGTCGCAGATCAGGTTGCGCGCCAGCAGCCTCGCCTCGGCGTGGCTCATGCCGCGCAGGTTCTTCACCACCTGTTGCAGCGTGCGGTTGTCGGTACGCACCCGACGATTACGGTTGCGCTCGCTCCAGCGCGCCGCCTCCTCACGAACGATGGCCAGCAGCTCGTCTTCACCCGGCAACGCCAGGTTGAAACGCGCGGCATAGCGCTGCACTTCAGGCGGCAGCTTGCAGGCGTGGGACACCAGCACCAGGGTCGGCGCATGGGCTGCATCGGCCATGGCGACCTCCTTGAGCAGGCGCACCAGCTTGGGGTTGTCATCGAGAAACGGATGCAAGTCGCACATTACGTAAAGGCTGGCCTGCGGGTCGGCCTTGATCAGCCGCAACGCTGCCTCGGGTTCCTGGCTATTGCTCTCGGCAAACGCCTCGCCGACAAAGTCGCCGCGCCGCAAACCAGCGGTGATCGACCAGGTGAACAGGCTCAGGCCGCGGCGCACCGCCAGGCCGGTCAGGGTTTCCAGCACGCGCCGCTCGTCCCAGGACTCGATCAGCACCAGCTTGACCTTGGAATCGAGCACCAGCCCGAGGTCGTGAATATCGTTCTTCACAGCAACTCCTTATGCCCAAGCGGCAGCCCATAGTCCTGCCAACCAGGCAGGCGAGCAAGTGGCGGATGCGGCCCAGTGGACATGCCGCACATTTGCCCCTGCGTGCCGGGCGTCGCGACCTGGAAATACCATTTGCGGTAGACTGGCCGCTCATGTCCTCGCCGGAGAACCCTCATGGCCAACGACCGCCTTTATTCACCCGCCGACCGCCTGCTGCTGCAAGCCGATATGGCGCTGCGCACGCTACTGCCCTTCAGTGGGCAACCCTCGCGCCCCTCGCCCGCCATCATCGAGCAGGAAACCGAGCTCGATGCCAGGCAGACCCGCCATATCGCCGGGCTGATGCGCATCAACCATACCGGTGAGGTGTGCGCCCAGGCGTTGTATCAGGGCCAGGCGCTGACCGCGCGGTTGCCGCGGGTACGCGAGGCCATGGAACATGCCGCGGATGAGGAAATCGATCACCTGGCCTGGTGCGAGCAACGCATTCGCCAACTGGGCAGCCATCCCAGCGTGCTCAATCCGTTGTTCTACGGGCTGTCGTTCGGCGTGGGGGCGGTAGCCGGCCTGGTCAGCGACCGGGTCAGCCTGGGCTTCGTCGCGGCGACCGAGGATCAGGTGGTCAAGCACCTGGACGAGCACCTGGAGCAGATCCCCGAACAGGACGCCAAGTCCCGGGCGATTCTGGAGCAGATGCGCAGCGACGAGCTGGAGCACGCCAACAGCGCGCTGGATGCCGGCGGCGTGCGTTTCCCTGCGCCGATCAAGCTCGGCATGACGCTGTTGTCCAAGGTCATGACCAAAACCACTTACCGCATCTGACCCGGACGATCACAGGGCGATGCCAGTCGCCCTGCTCGCTTAGGCACCCAGCTCGACGATTTCGTAGTTGTGGGTGATCTCCACGCCGGCGCGGCCGAGCATGATCGAGGCCGAGCAGTACTTCTCCGCCGACAGCTCAACCGCCCGCTTGACCTGGGCTTCCTTGAGGCCGCGGCCCTTGACCACGAAATGCAGGTGGATCTTAGTGAAGACCTTGGGATCCTCGGACGCGCGCTCGGCCTCCAGAAAGGCTTCGCAACTCTCGACCGGCTGGCGGGATTTCTTGAGGATGCTCACCACATCGAAGTTGCTGCAGCCGCCCAGGCCGATCAGCAGCATTTCCATGGGGCGCACGCCCAGATTGCGGCCGCCATTCTCGGGAGGCCCGTCCATCACCACCGCGTGGCCGCTGCCTGACTCGCCGAGAAACAGCGCTTCTCCGGCCCATTGAACGCGAGCTTTCATCGTTGCCGCCCCTCCTTTTAAAAGGCCGGCAGCTTATCACAGCGCTGCATTTGCACCGCGAGCCGCAGATACTGTTAGAGTTCCCGCAAGAACGTGCAACAACTCACAAAACGGACCACCGGTAGGTATCACCGCCCATGATGATGCCGTTTTAGTGGCACAATCGCAGTCATGAGGTATGACGACGTGCCCGCTCGATAACAATCAAGAACAAGGTATTCACCCGGGCCGCAGGTCGTACCGGAACTGGACAGCGTCACCTAATCACGCCTGTCACAGGCCCATCTTCACCCATTTGGAATTCCAGGCATGGTCGCTATTACTCTCACGCCAAAGGTCAAGAACTTCGACAAGCTCCTGGCCCATTGCCACCGTCGTCGCTATACGGCCAAGAGCACCATCATCTACGCCGGTGACCGCAGCGAAACCCTGTACTTCATCGTCAAGGGCTCGGTCACCATCCTGATCGAAGATGACGATGGCCGCGAGATGATCATCGCCTACCTCAACCCGGGCGATTTCTTTGGCGAGATGGGGCTGTTCTGCAAGGAAGGCGCCGAGAAGGAGCGCAGCGCGTGGGTACGTGCGAAGACCGAGTGTGAAGTGGCCGAGCTGAGCTACACCAAGTTCCGCGAACTGACCCAGCAGGATCCGGACATCATGTTCGCCCTGGGCTCGCAGATGGCCGAGCGCCTGCGCAACACCACTCGCAAGGTCGGCGACCTGGCGTTTCTCGACGTGACCGGGCGCGTGGCACGCACCCTCCTCGACCTGTGCAAGCAGCCCGATGCGATGACCCACCCGGACGGCATGCAGATCAAGATCACCCGCCAGGAAATCGGCCGTATCGTCGGCTGCTCCCGGGAAATGGTCGGTCGGGTACTCAAGTCCCTGGAAGAACAGGGGCTGGTGTTCGTGAAAGGCAAGACCATGGTGGTCTTCGGTACGCGCTAAAAAAACGGGGCATCAATCGATGCCCCGTTGTTCTTTCAGGCCTTGGCCGCGACCGCCAGGGTTTCGACTTCCGGGCGCTTGATCAGCGCATAGACCACCCCAGTCACCAGGCTGCCTGCCACGATGGCCAGCAGATACAGCAGCGCATGGTTGATGGCGTTGGGGATCAGCAGCACGAACAAGCCGCCATGCGGCGCCATCAGTTTGCAGCCGAAGTACATCGACAGCGCGCCGGTCAACGCGCCGCCGGCAATGCTTGCCGGAATAACCCGCAGTGGATCCTTGGCGGCGAAGGGAATCGCCCCCTCCGAAATGAAGCACAACCCCAGCACACCGGCGGCCTTGCCGGCCTCGCGCTCGGTCTGGCTGAACTTGCGGCGCGCCAGCACCGTAGCGATGGCCATGCCGATCGGCGGCACCATGCCCGCGGCCATGGTCGCAGCCATCGGCGCATAGCTCTGCGAGGCCAGCAGGCCAACCGAGAACGCATAGGCGGCCTTGTTGATCGGCCCGCCGAGGTCCACGCACATCATGCCGCCGAGCAGCAGCCCGAGCAGGATCGCGTTGGTGGTGCCCATGTTCTGCAGGAAGGTCTCCAGCGCCGCCATGATGCCGGCAACCGGGGTGCCCACCACGTAGATCATCGCCAGGCCGGTGACCAGGCTGGCCAGCAGCGGAATCAGCAGAATCGGCTTGAGCGCCTCGATGCTCTGCGGCAGGCGCAGCCAGCGGTTCAGGCCCAGGGCCAGGTAACCGGCCAGGAAACCGGCGATGATACCGCCCAAGAAGCCCGTGCCTAGGGCACTGGCCAACATGCCGCCGATCATGCCGGGCGCAAGCCCTGGGCGGTCGGCAATCGAATAGGCGATATAGCCCGCCAGCACCGGAATCATCAGCGCGAACGCAGCATCGCCACCGATCTTCATCAGCGCGGCCGGTAGGGTGCCTTCCTGCTTGAAGGCCTCGATGCCGAACACGAACGACAGGGCGATCAGCAAGCCCCCCGCCACCACCATCGGCAGCATGAAGGACACACCGGTCAACAGGTGCTTGTAGGGGCCGCTCTTGGTCGTCGACTTGCCGCTCTCGGCGCTCTGCGCCTTTCCTGCTCCTTGTAGCACGACACCTTCGGCCAGCGCCTTCTGCAATGTCTGCTTTGGCTGCTTGAGGGCGACGCCCGTGCCGCAGCGATACACCTTCTTGCCGACGAAACGGTCGGTTTCCACCTCGATATCGGTGGCCAGCAACACCACGTCGGCCGCGGCGATGTTCGCTTCGTCGAGCAGGTTGCGCGCGCCGACCGAGCCGCGAGTCTCCACCTGCAAGTCATAGCCTAACTGCTCGGCCGCCTGCTGCAGCGCCTCGGCAGCCATAAAGGTGTGCGCTACACCAGTTGGGCAGGCAGTGATCGCCACCAGCCTCGGTTTGCCCGACGCTGTTGCAGCGGCGGCAGGTGCGGCCTGCTCGAGCACCTGCGCCTGTTCGGCGGCGACCAGCAGGAACTGCTGCGGGTCAGCCAGTGCTTCGGAGGGCGTGGACTGCACCACGCGTTTGCCGACGAAGCGCTGCAGATCCAGTTCGCCGGTCTTGACCACCAGCACCAGCTCTGCCGCGTCGATGGCGGCGGCACTCAGCGGCGAGCCAATGGCCTTGGCATCATGTACCTCGACCTGGGTGGACCAGCCAAGGCGTTCGGCCGCCGCCTGCAGCAGGCGGGAGCACAGCACACTGGTGACCTGCCCATTGGGGCAGGCAGTAACGATCAGCACATTCATTGCAGCGACCTCTAATTATTGTTTCGACGTGACAGTCACGGCCGCTTCCAGGCGGGCGAGCTGTTGCCGATCGTGAATACCGAAACCGATTTGCGTGACCGCCTGAGCCGCTACCGCGGTGGCCAGGCGCAGCGTGCGCTCGGCGGGCCAATCACTGAGCAGGCCATGCAGCGTGGCGGCGAGCAGCGAGTCGCCGGCGCCAACCGTGCTGGCGACTTCGACCCGCGGCGGCTGGGCATTGAGCACGCCGTGGGGGCCGAACCAGTCAGCGCCTTGCGAACCGCGCGACAGCAGCACGTGCTCGACGCCGTCCGCGCGCAGGGTGCCGATGGCGGCGTTCAACTGCTCGGCGGACAGCGGCTCCAGCTCGCAGGCTTCGGCCAGTTCCTCTTCGTTGGGCTTGATCAACCAGGGGCTCACCGCCAGCCCGGCACGCAACGCCGCACCACTGGTATCCAGGGCCACCGGCAGACCGGCGGCCGCCAGACGGCGTAAGAGAGCCGCAAACCATTCGACCGTCACCCCGCGCGGCAGGCTGCCAGCGACCACCACGGCATCATGGCCGGCGGCGATGTCGTCCAATTGGGCGAGCAGCTGCGCCTGGTGCGCCTTATCTACCTCGGGGCCTGGCCCGTTAAGGTCGGTGATCCGCCCGTCGCGCTCGGCGAGCTTGATATTGCTGCGCGTCTCACCGGGCACGCGCACGAAGGCATCGGTGAAACCGCGGCGGTGAATCAGTTGCTCGAACAGCGTCGCATTGGCCTGGCCAAGAAAGCCACTGACCGTGACCTTGTGACCGAGATCAGCGAGCACCTGCGCCACATTGAGCCCCTTGCCCGCCGCATGGCTGGTCATGCCCAGGCTGCGGTTGACGTTGCCCGGCTGCAAGGTGTCGAGGCTGACGGTCAGGTCCAGGGCCGGGTTGAGGGTCAGGGTAAGGATGCGCGCCATCAGTGCGCCTCCTCGACCAATGCCCGCACCGCCGTCGCACTGGGCAGCAGCAGCGCCTGACGGGCCTGGGCCTGGCAATGCTGGAGATCCAGCTCACGCACCCGCGCCTTGACCAGCGGAATGCTGCGCGCGGCCACGCTCAGCTCGTCGACCCCCAAGCCCACCAGCAGCGGCACGGCGAGCATATCAGCGGCCAGTTCGCCGCAAACCCCAACCCACTTGCCTTCGGCATGGGCGGCCTCGACAGTCATGGCGATCAGGCGTAGCACTGATGGGTGCACGCCGTCAGCCTGGGCGGAAAGCGTCGGGTGACCACGATCGATGGCCAGGGTGTATTGGGTCAGGTCGTTGGTGCCGATACTGAAGAAGTCCACTTCGCGCGCCAGCACCGGCGCCAGCAACGCGGCGGATGGCACCTCGATCATGATGCCCAGCTGCAGATCGCTCAGGGGAATCTCGCCGCGCAGCTTCTCGACCATCTCCCGCGCCGCACGCCATTCCTCGACCTGCCCGACCATCGGAAACATGATGCGCAGCGGTCGCCCCTCGGCGGCCTGTAGCAAGGCGCGCAGCTGGGTTTCCATGATGTCTGGGCGCTGCAGGGTCAGGCGGATGCCGCGCACCCCCAGGAACGGGTTTTCCTCTTCGGGCATCGGCCAGTACGGCAGCGGCTTGTCGCCCCCGACATCCAGGGTGCGCACCACCAGTGGCCGGCCCTGCAGGGCATCGAACACTCGACGGTACTCGGCTTCCTGGGTGGCCACATCGGGCGCCTGGCCATGGTTCATGAACACCAGTTCGGTACGCAGCAGGCCCACCGCTTCGGCGCCCAGCTCGACCGCACCGGCCGCTTCGCCACTGGCGCCGATATTCACGGCCACCTCGACAGCGTGACCATCGCGGGTATGCGCTGGCTGCAGGCGTTCGCCATGGGCACGCTGGCGACGCTGCTCGCTGGCCTGCCGCTCGCGCTCGGCCTGGGCCAGGGTGGCCTGGTCCGGCTGCACCCACAGCTGACCGCGGTCACCGTCGAGCAGCAGGTGGCAGCCCTGCTCCAGCAGCAGCAGGCTTTCACCGGCACCCACTACGCAGGGAATGCCCAACGCCCGGGCGATGATCGCACTGTGGGCGGTCGCCCCGCCCCGGGCGGTGACGATGCCGGCCACGCGCTGGCGATCCAGGCTGGCGACATCCGACGGGCCGACCTCGCCCATCACCAGAATGTAGGGTTCGACCGGCTCCTGCGGCGCCTCGACGCCGCACAGCTGCGCCAGCACGCGACGGCCAACGTCACGCAGGTCGGCGGCACGCTCGGCCAGCAAAGCATCATGCAGGGATTCCTGCTGCACCGCGGCCGCTTCGATCTCGCCGATCCACGCGGCCTGGGCGCTGGCTCCGCTGGCCAGACGCGCCTCGACATCCTCGCGCAGCGCCGGGTCGCGGAGCATCGCCTGGTGAGTGACGAAAATTTCTCGGATGCTGGCCTCGTCGCTGCGCTCGACCAAACGCTGGATTTCGCCATCGATGTGCTGCAGGGCGGCGTCCAGGCGCTGGCGCTCGGCCGCCACGCCCTCTCCACGCTCGGGGTAGTCGAGTTTCGGCATGCGCCGCACGAACGCCGGGCCACTGGCGATACCGGGCGAGGCCGCCACCGCGTGCACGCGCGAGCCGGCGACCGGGGCGACCACAGTGTCGGTGATCGGCGCCTCGGGGGCCGGCTCGGCGATGTTCTCGGCGTGCTCCGGCAGCGGCTCGACGTCTTCGCCCAGGCCGGCCCGCACTGCCGCTTCGATGGCTGGCAGCGCCTGCTCGGCGATGGCCGGATCGGCGCTGAACTCCAATACCTGACCACGCCGCGCGCCAAGGGCCAGCAACTTGCTCAAGCTCTTGGCCGACACCGTTGTCGCGGCGCCTTCGGCCAGTCGCACGCGGATTTCCCCTGCGAAGCCTTGGGCAATTTCGCTGAGCGTCTTGGCGGGCCGGGCATGCAAACCATGGGCATTGGCCAGGGTTATGCGCAGGTTCGGCCAATCGGCCGGCAGCTCGGCGCCCAGCGCCTCGAGCACGCCGCGGCTGCTGGTGGCCTGGGTCAGTACATCGCCCTGCCCGGCGATCAGCAGGTCACACAAGCGCTCGAGCACCTGGCGATGCCCCTCGCCCAGACAGGCCAGGCAGAACAGGCCGGCCACCGGCTGGTCACCGTTCGGAAGCGGCTGCGCCGGGGTGACGAAGGCCAGGCCCGGGCGCTCGACGCCCTGCTCACTGCTCAGCCACCACAGCCCATTGCCCAGTGGCAACGGCTCGGCCTGCACCAGGCTGGCCGCGTACCCGGCTGCCGCGCAACCGGCCTTCTTCAGCAGGCGCGCGCCCTGCCAGGTCAGCTCGTCGAGGTCCTCGGCCGCAACGCCCAGGTTCACCAGTTGTGCATCCAGCGCCAGCTCCGGCGCAGCCCCCTGCAGCAGCGCGAGAATCGCCTCGGCATCCGGCGCTTCGCGCAGTGCCTGGCTCAGGTCGCCCTCCCCCAGCGCGCGGGTGAGCAGCTGCAGCAGATGCAGGTGCTCGTCGGAGCGCGCGGCAATGGCGATGGCCAGGTACACCCGCTGGCCGTCGCCCCAGTCCACGCCCTCGGGAAACTGGATCAGCCGCATGCCGGTCTCGAACACCTGGTCGCGGGTTTCCGGCGTGCCATGGGGGATGGCGATGCCTTGCCCCAGATAGGTCGACCCCTGACGCTCACGCGCCTGCATGCCATCCAGATAACCGGCGGCCACCAGGCCGTCGGCGACCAGGTTGTCGGCAAGCTGGGCCAGCGCCTGCTGCTTGTCGACGGCCTGGCGGCCCATCTGGATTTGCGAAGGGTGTAGTTCGAGCATGACGTTTCTCCTCAAGCAAGACCGGCTGCAGGCGGGCTTGGCGGACATTCTTGTTAGCTTAGTCGACTCGTTTGCTGAATCGTTTCATCTAGCACTTGGCACGTTACCTGATAATGGGTGATCCTTGAAGGCCCGGCAGAGGAGACAGCCCGTTGAAATTGACCGATATTGCCCGCCTGGCCGGCGTTTCAGTGACCACGGCCAGCTACGTGATCAACGGCCAGGCGGCCAGGCGGCGTATCAGCGCAGCCACCGTGCAGCGCGTGCTGGAAATCGTGGAGCAGCACGACTACCGCCCCAACACCCAGGCCGCCGGCCTGCGCCGTGGGGAAAGCCGTTGCCTGGGGTTCATCCTGCCGGACCTGGAAAACCCCAGCTATGCGCGCCTCGCCAAATTGCTCGAGCAGCGCGCCCGGGCGTCGGGCTACCAACTGCTGATCGCCAGCTCCGACGATCAGCCGGACAGCGAACGGCAACTGCTCGAACTGTTCCGCTCGCGCCGCTGCGACGCGCTGATCGTCGCCAGTTGCCTGCCCCAGGACGCCGCCGACTACCGCCAGCTGGTCGCCGCCGGCACCCCGGTGGTCGCCGTCGACCGCGCCCTGGATCCCGATTACCTGTATTCGGTGGTCAGTGATGACCGCCAGGCCGGCGAACAACTGACCCGTAGTCTGGTGCAGACGGGCCAGCGGCATGCGGCGCTGATCGGCGCGCGCCTGGAACTGCCGATCAGCCAGGCCCGCGAGCAGGGTTTTCGGGACGCTTTGGCCGGTTTCGACGGCCTGATCAACGTCAGCCACGCCGAGCAGTTCAGCCGCCAGTGGGGTTACCGGCAAATGAAGCAGCTGCTGGCCAGCGATGGCTTGCCGGACGTATTGGTAACCACCGCCTACGTATTGCTGGAAGGCGTGCTCGATGCCCTGTACGAACACCCCGAGCTGGACACCCGCAATCTGCGCCTCGGCACCTTTGGCGATGCGCAACTGCTCGACTTCCTGCCCCTGCGCGTGAACGCCATCTCCCAGCAGCACGAGCGCATCGCCGAGCGGGTGTTCGACCGGCTGCTCGATGCCCTGGACGGCAGTTACCACCCGGGCCTGGATGCCATCGAGCGGGGCTTGAAGATTCGCTTCAAGGCCTAGGGTCTGTTGCCGTTTCACGCACCGCCGCGCTGAAACGGCAACAGACCCCAGCTCGACACCAAGCGCCTCTGCACGCAGACACTCCCCACAGCCCCTAGCGCCCCTGGCGAATCTGCTGCAGCAGCGGTTCGCACTCGTTGGGCTGGTCGCCACTGGGCGCCACCAGTGCCACCAGGCCGGCAGCTGGTGCCACCAGCGCGCCCAGCGCCAGCATGCCTGCACCCCGCAGCGCCAGCGGGCCGGCCTTCACGCCGGGATTGGGGTTCTTGAAGGTGCCGCGTACGTACAGCGGCGAGCGCAGCGAGAAGATCCGCAGCCCCTTCGATTCAGGGGTAATGGTCAGGTCGAGCCGCTCATTGCCGAAATTCACCGTGCCGTCCACGCCGATCAGTGCATTCTCGGTGTCGATCACCATCAGTTGCGGGCGCATGACGCCCTGCTTGATGTCCAGGTTGGCGGCGGCGCAGTTGATTTCCACCTCGTTGTCACCGAACAGCCGGCCGACCAGGTAGTTACCGACGTTGAGGCCGGCGATCTCCATCAGGTTACGGCTGACCCGACCGTCGTTGATCAGCAGTTTGACGTGCCCGTTGGCACCCCCCAGCAGGGTCGCCACCGAGTTACCGGTACCGCTGATGGCGGCATCGCCGTTCAATGCGCCGAGGCTGCTCTGCATCACCTCGACGTTGGGGAACAGCTGGCGCAGGCGGAAATTGCGCGCGCGCAGCTGGGCCTGAGCCCTGAGCGGCGTGGCGCTGCCGTCCAGACGCAGGGTGGAATCCAGCCGGCCACCCGCCACCCCGAAACGTAGCGGCTCCAGGCTGAGCTTGCCGTCATTGAGCACCACATGGGTGAACAGGTCGGTGAAGGGCAGTTGCTCGCTGTGCACGATGCGCTTGCCCGTGAAGCTGACGTCGGCATCCATGTCACGCCAGCGTTCGGTGCGAAATTCCTCGACCGGCAGCGCCTTGTCGGCCGGCTGGACACTGGCCGCGCCGCGCTGCTTCTTCTCGGCGTTGGAGTCGGCGCCGATCAACGGCGCCAGGTCGGCGAAGCGCAGCTGGTTGGACACCAGAGTTCCGGAGAGTTTGGGACGCGGCTTGCGGGCCACGAAGGTGAGGTCACCATGGATGTCGCTGTCACCGATACGCCCGTTGAATTTCTCGTAGCGAAACAGCGGGCCGTCCGGGTCCTGCAGCTGGGCGATCAATCGTCCGTCGGTGGCATAAGCCGGGGTATCGGGCAGCATTACACCAGTCAGTGGATACAGGTTGCCGAGACTGGCACCCGACAGACGCAGGCGCAGATCCAGGGCACCCAGGTTCTTCGGGTCGGTCAGGGTGCCGGCCACCTGTACCCGGGTGGTGCCGGCGCGTACATCGGCCTGTACCGGAAATGGCAAACGGGCGTCCTGCAATGCCAGCAATCCGCCGATACGACCCGTGCCGCTGAGCGCCTGCGCCTTGTAACGCCCCTTGGCCTGCCAGGCAAAGGCGTAATCCTGGGGCGGGGCAGCACCCTCGTCCGTCTGGCTGGCGGACGTGCCGACGATCTCGGCAAAGGCGATGGGCTCGCCAAGCGGCTCGACCTGCAGGTTCACGCTGGCCTGGGAAACCTGATCGTCGACACTGACCCGGGCCTTGTCGAAGCCGATGGTGCCGATGTCCATCACCCAGGGCGAGGCCGGTTCCTCTTCCGCCTGCTCTTGCTTGCCAAGATCGAAGGTCCAGTTGGCCCGCCCGTCGGCCAACCGCTCCAGCACGGCGTCTGCGCCGGTCAGATGAATGCGCGGGATGGACACGGTCTTCCACAGCAGCGGCACGGGCGACAGGCTGGCCTCTACACGCTCCAGGTAAACGAAATGCTCGCCCTTGGCCCACTCGGGATTGCCCAGGCTAAGCTGCTCGGCGGAGACCCGGGGCCAGGGCACCCAAGCACGCAGGCCGGGCTCGTCGGGCTCGCGCTGCCAGGTGACGGCCAGATTGCCCTCGATCGCGAAGGGCCGATCGAGCGCTTCGGAAACCCGCGCATTGATCGTCGGCTTGAGCAGGTTCCAATCGAAGAGCACCAGAAACAGCATCAGGGCTGCGATGAGCAGCAGAAGACTGGCAAGGCACCAGCCGAGTATCTTGCGAAGACGCGTCATGCGGCGGCCCCTTTTTATCAGCGATCCCCACAACCGCCGTCCCTGATCGTTCGACTGGCCATTGCCGGGAATGACTCACAGAATGTTGTCACGCAGGTGTACACGCCTGCCGTTCATACAACCTCGACTCCGGGAGGGCCCCATGCAGCTGATCGACACCCACACCCACCTCGACTTCCCCGACTTCGACGAGGATCGCCCCCAGGTGCTCGCCGATGCCCGTGCCCTGGGCGTCGAAAAGCTGGTAATACTGGGCGTCGAGCACGGCAACTGGCAGCGCGTGTGGGATCAGGTGCTGGCGCACGAGGGACTGTACGCCGCCTTAGGCCTGCATCCGGTGTACCTGGACAGCCATCGGCCATCCCACCCGCAGGCGCTGGAACAATGGCTGGAGGAGCTGCAGGGTCATGAGAAGTTGTGTGCGGTGGGCGAATTCGGGTTGGACTACTACCTGCCTGAGCTGGATCGCCAGCGCCAGCAGGTGCTCTTCGAGGCGCAGCTGGAGCTTGCCCAGCGCCTCGAATTGCCCGTGCTGCTGCACGTGCGGCGCGCCCATGCCCAGGTGATCGCCACCCTCAAGCGCTTCAAGCTGCAGCGCGCCGGCATCATTCATGCCTTCGCCGGCAGCTACGAGGAGGCCCGGGAATACCTCAAGCTGGGCTTCAGGCTGGGCCTTGGCGGCGCAGCCACCTGGCCCCAGGCCAAGCGCCTGCGCCAGGTGGTGCCGCGTCTGCCGCTCGACGCCGTGGTGCTGGAAACCGACTCACCGGACATGGCGCCGGCGATGCATCCCCACATCCGCAACAGCCCGGTTCACCTGCCGGCGATCTGCCGCGAGCTGGCCACGCTGTTCGCGGTGGAGCCAGAGGTGCTGGCCGCCGCCAGCAGCCGCAATGCAGCAGCACTGTTCGGCTGGCGGAATTAGAATCTGTTCACGACCTCGCGAGCTAGAGCGATACAAGGGCTAGGCGCCCCCGCAAAAGGACTGGGCTCGCACACGAGTAGTAAATGAGCATTACTCGCTTCGCTCGCCCTTCGGGCCGCGCTAAAGCGCGTTAGCCGCAAGCGGCTTTCCAACGGGGCTGGCAATCCAGCTTGTTTTCAACGCAGGCGCGCCGACGCGCAGCAGATCGTGAGCAGGTTCTTAGAAGAACAACGTCCACAGTGCGATAGCGGCGTACCAGAGAATGGCCGCGCGCACCAGCAACTGCCACAGGCCATCCAGCGTCGTCACGCCCGCCTCGCCGAGCACGGGCTCCGGCGTTTCGGCGGCGGCACGCGCCGCACCGACGGCCAGTTGCGCGGCCGAGATGTCCCAGCTCAGCACTTCGTGCAACAGCGCGCGGCTGACTGCGATGAAATTGCCGACCAGCGCGAAGCTGGCGGCCAACACCCGCACCGGCAACCAGTCGAACGCATGCCGTAGCTGGCCGGCGCGCTCGCGCAGCGCCTCGGACTGACCGTTCTCGACGATCAGCGCCAGCAAGCGATAGGCCAGCGCGGCGAGCGGGCCGAGCAGCACATACCAGAAGATCACCGCGAAAAAGCTCTGATAGGCCTGCCAGACCAGGTAGGTCTGCACGCTCGGTAGCAGCGCCGCTTCACCGTCAGCCTGCACGCCCAGGTCGCGCTGGGCGACCAGGTAGGCCGCTTCGCCATCGCCGCGGCGCCAGCTGTCGCGAAACGGCCCGAGCGCAGCCAGCAGATCGCCACGGCCCAGGCTGTAGATCACCACCAGCAGATGGATCGGCAACAGCAGCCAGCCGTACGCCAGGGGCGCCAGCACCTTCAGCAGCGCAGCCAGAATCAGCAGCGGCACACCCACCAGCAGCGCGATGGCCAGCCAGGGCGAATCGCTGGTGGTACCACCGCGCTCCATCCGCGCCAGGGCACGCAGCCAGGGTTCATCCTGCTGGACACGCTGACGCCAGGCGGAGAACTTCTCCACCCACAGCACCAACAGCAACACCAGGAAACTCATGATGCCTCCTTATCAGTCATCAGTGACGAGCGCAGCCGCGCCCAGTCGAATGCCGGCCCGGGGTCGGTCTTGCGGCCCGGGGCGATATCGCTGTGCCCACAGATGCGCGCCAGGGTAATGGCCGGATAGGCCGCCTGCAGCGCTCGCGTCAACTGCGTCAGGGCAGCGTACTGCGCGTCCGTGAACGGTAGATGATTCGTGCCTTCGAGCTCGATGCCCAGGGAAAAATCGTTGCAGTTGTCGCGCCCCTCGAAGCAGGACACACCGGCGTGCCAAGCCCTATCCAGGCAGGACACGAACTGCACCAGGGTACCGTCGCGCTCGATCAGAAAGTGTGCGGACACCGTCATGCTGGCGATCCCCGCGAAGTAGGGGTGCGCGTCGGCCTGCAGCCGGTTGGTGAAGAACGCCTGCACCTGACCGGTACCGAACTGACCCGGCGGCAGGCTGATGTTGTGAATGACCAGCAGGGAAATCTCGCCCTGCGGACGCTCGTTGAAGTTGGGCGAAGGACAGTGCTGAATCCCCTGATACCAGCCGTCTTCGAGTTGCTTGCGCATAGGTGCTCCTCGAACGAGCGCACACTCTAGGGGCTGATCAGCGTTGGATGCAAGCCATGGCATGGCGCACGACAGTTTGCAGCAGCCACAACGACTCACGGCCCTGGCGGGCCGTGAGAAAGGAATGGGTCAAACGGGCAGCGCGGTTCAGGCGCCCTTGAGGCGGCGCAGGTTGCCGATCACCGATTCCAGGGCGCGGTCGAACAGCAGCGCATCGTCGAGCAGCCGCACCGCGTTGCGGCGGAACTCCACCGCCAGGCCCATGCGGGTCTTCTCGAGCACTTTCATGCCGGTACGGTTGACGAAGATGTACTTGCCGGTCGGCTTGATGATCGCCGCCAGCTTGCAGCGCAGCTTGTGCTCGTCGTCTTCCTGGAACTCGACCCAGCTGCCGACCCGCAAGCTATCGACGTGCAGCAGCGATTCATCGTCGTCGGCCAGTACCGGCTCGTCCTGCGGCTCGCTGCGCGGCTGACCCGGCGCTTCGAGCACGATCTCCTCGACGATCTCGACCATCGCCGATATGCCGCTTTCCTCTTCCGGCTGCAGGTCGAGCAATGGCAGCTCGATACCCACGGCAGACAGCGCCGAGCGCTGCACTTCATCGGACTCGGTCGGCGCAGCGCGCTCGACGTCGGGGATGGCGCGCTTGAAGCGCTGGAAGGCCTGCACGTGAAGGGCTTCGAGCTGGCTGAAGAATTCACTGGTGGAGAACGGGTCGAACGCCGCGCTGGCCATGCCTTCGCGCAGCGCCTTGAGCAGGCCGGGCACCAGCTCCAACAGGCGCAGGCGCGCTTCCGGATTGTCGTGGGGTTCCACGCTCCAGATCAGCTCGTCCATGGTGGCGAGCGTGCTCTGCCACTGTTCGGAGTCGGTACCGTGCTTGAGGCAGGTCAGCATCATGACCTTGCTCCAGGCCTCGCGCAGCAGACGCACCACCACCTCGGGCAGGGTCTTGCCGAGCAGACGATCGTTCAGCGCCTGCTCCACTTCGCGGCGCGCCATCTCGGCGCGTGCACTGCCCTCTTCGGCGTCGCGGGTGCGCTGTTCGAGCAACTCGCTGCGGCGGCGCTCGTCGCCGGTGAAGGCTAGGAAATCGGCCAGCAACTCGGAGAAGATCGCCGGATCATCGGTGAAATCGTTGAGCAGACGCCCCACGACCTGCTCGATCTTCTGATACAGGCTGTCGCGCTGATTGCTGTCGTGGTCACCCCAGCCAAGCGCGGCGGTGGCGATCTCGTTGAGCAGGCGCCGCGCCGGGTGGCTGCCGCGGCTGAAGAAGGTCTTGTCGAGCACCGCGACCTTGAGCATGGGGATCTGCAGGCGGGCGATCAGCGCCTTCAGGGAATCCGGCAGGCTGCGGTCGTCGAGGATGAACTCGAACAGCATCGACACCAGGTTGATGACGTCTTCATCGACCTCGCCCACCACCCGCACACGGCCGCTCTTGGCGCTGGCGCGGGTCAGGAGGTGCTCGAGCTGGGCGCGCAGGTCGACATCCATGGGCGCCTGGATCGGCGCACGCTGCTGCAGATGGGAGAGCAGACGCATCAGGTCGTTGGTGGAAATCGGCATCGCATTGGCCGGCGCCTGACGCCGCGGCGCAGCGCCGTCACGGGTTTGCGACAGCAGCTCCTGCAGCGCACCGAACACCTCGCGCACCTCGTCGTCGGCGAATCCGGCGGAGCGCTCGAAACCATCCACCGAGTCACTGCGCTCGGGGCGGCCGTGGGCGGATGCGCGACGGGCTGGCACGGCCTTCAGCTCCGGCAATACGCCGGCTTCGATCAGCACGCCATTGGCGTCGCTGTACAACTGGTCGAGGCCGCTGAGCACGTACTTCTCGAACAGTTTGAGGATGATCAGCTTGACCTTGATTTCCACGCCCAGGCCACTGCAGGACTCGAGGAACAGCTCGCTGAGCGAGACCGGGCCGAGGGGATTGGACTTGTCGTCGAGCTTCTTGCTGACAATGGCATTCAGCCGCGTGGTCAGGTGAGTGAGCGCCACGTGGTCGCGGCTCAGTACCTTGGCGATCATCGAGTCCAGCGCGACGGTCTCTTCCAGCTCGTCGTTCTGCACCAGCGACAGGCTGTCGAAGGACACTGCGTCCAGGCTCGGCGCCTTGCCGACCACGTGCTGGTTCAGGTTGGCGAACGACTCGAAGACCCGTTGCAGGAAACCACGCTCGATGCCCTTGCGCTTGAGGCGCAGGTCGCGCATGGCTTCGAAGAAGGCGTTTTGCTCGGCATTGCTGGTGGCGCGATCCGCCATGTCGAACAGGGTGTCGTCGGCATTGTCGAACAATGCCTGCAGGGCCTGCTTGAGCTGGGTGGCAGCACGGTCGCGAACCTGAATGAGCGATGCAGGCAGCCTGGCGGCCGCCGGGTGGGCCGTTTCAGGAACCATCTTGTTCAGATGCACCACGTTGGCATCGGTCTTCATCAGGATCTCCTGCGCAGAGCGCTGGCGAAGCAAACTGAAACAGGAATGCGAGCACCGCGTAACGTCAAGAGTATGACGTCAACAGTTCTGTATTAAAACATATCGGATTGCTACAGGAGATGCCAAAGCAATTTCCTGCAGATATGAAATGCATCACAGCCCACCCGTCGGGCTGCCGGCGAACTGCGCATGTGACCGATCGTTACAGTCAGGGTTCATTTTTACCCGATGAACGTAACAGTGGCAGTCGTAGCCCCTTATACTCGCCGCCTCAGCCAATCGGAGGCGCCATGCCGAACTTACTGCTCGCCGAGCTTCGTGCCGAAATCGAGGCCAATGTCCGCCGCAGCCTGCGCGAAGACATTGGCAGTGGGGACATCACCGCCCAGCTGATCCCCGAGTCGCGCCTGGCCAATGCTACCGTGATCACCCGTGACAGCGCGGTGATCTGCGGCACGGCCTGGGTCGACGAGGTGTTTCGCCAACTCGATGCCCGGGTCGCCGTGCACTGGCAGGTACAGGATGGACAGCGGGCCGAACCCAACCAGGCGCTCTTGCAACTCGAAGGGCCGGCACGCGCGCTGCTCAGTGGTGAGCGCACGGCACTGAATTTCCTGCAGACGCTGTCGGCTGTGGCCACGCGTTGCCAGCACTACGTCGATCAGGTTCGAGGCACCGCGGTGAAGCTGCTCGACACCCGCAAGACCCTGCCCGGCCTGCGCCTGGCGCAGAAGTACGCGGTCACCCAGGGCGGCTGCCACAACCACCGCATCGGCTTGTTCGACGCCTTCCTTATCAAGGAGAACCATATCGCGGCCTGCGGCGGGATCGCGGCGGCGGTGGCGAGCGCACGGACCATCGCGCCAGGCAAGCCGGTCGAGGTGGAGGTGGAAAGCCTGGACGAATTGCAGCAGGCCCTCGCCGCCGGTGCCGATATCGTCATGCTCGACGAATTGTCGCTGGACGACATGCGCCGCGCGGTGGCCCTCACCGCAGGCCGCGCCAAGCTGGAAGCTTCGGGCGGGATCAACGACAGCACCCTGCGCAGCATCGCCGAGACCGGCGTGGACTACATCTCCATCGGCACCCTGACCAAGGACGTCAAGGCGGTGGATCTGTCCATGCGCCTGTCGCTGTAAGCATCACAGCGAATGAAAAACGGCGCCTCGAGGGCGCCGTTTCTTCTCAGTCCACATCCGGGCTGCCGAGCAGCCGCTTGCGTTCGGGAAAGAACAGGCGCTCCAGCTCGGAGCCGGGGTTCTCGGCGCGCATGAAAGCTTCGCCGACCAGGAAGGCATACACCTCGCTGATTTCCATCAGCTCCACATCCGCGCGATTGAGGATGCCACTCTCGGTGACCACCAGGCGGTCGCGGGGAATGCGCGGCAGCAGGTCGAGGGTGGTTTCCAGGCTGACTTCGAAGGTATGCAGGTTGCGGTTGTTGACCCCCACCAGCGGCGTATCGAGCACAGTGAGTGCACGCTCGAGCTCGTCGCCGTCGTGCACCTCCACCAGCACGTCGAGATTGAATGCCTTGGCGGTCGCAGCCAGCTCGGCCATTTGCGCGTCGGACAACGCCGAGACGATCAGCAGCACGCAGTCGGCGCCCAGCGCCCGGGCCTCGACGATCTGGTAGGGGTCGATCATGAAATCCTTGCGGATCACCGGCAGCGAGCAGGCGCTGCGGGCTTGCTGCAGATAGCGGTCGGCACCCTGGAAGAAATCGATGTCGGTAAGGATCGACAGGCAGGTGGCACCGCCCTCTTCATAACTGCGAGCGATGTCCGCCGGCACGAAGTTCTCGCGCAGCACGCCCTTGCTCGGTGACGCCTTCTTGATCTCGGCGATCACCGCCGGCTGCCTGCTCTTGGCCTGCTCGATCAGCGCGTTGGCGAAACCACGCACCGGGTCGGCAGCACGGGCTTCGCGCTCGACCTCGGCCAGGCTGACCACGGCACGGCGGGCGGCTACTTCCTCGGCCTTGCGGGCAAGGATGTTTTCCAGAACGGTGGGAATGCTCACCCTTCATTCTCCTGTTTGAATACCGCGGTAAAGGACACCAGTTCTTCCATCTTTTCCCGGGCCAGGCCGGTGTGCAGGGCGTCGTGGGCCAGGCTCATGCCGTCACGCAGGCTGTCGGCGTGGTCGGCCGCATAGAGCGCCGCGCCGGCATTGAGCACGATGATCTCGGCGGCCTTCTGGCCGGCCTCGCTCCGGCGACGGCCCAGGGCATCGCGAATCAGCTCCAGGGATTGCCCGGCGCCCTCGACGGTCAGGCCGATCAGGCTCTGGCTCTTGATGCCGAAATCCTCTGGCTGGATGCGGTACTCGCTGACCACGCCATTCTTCAATTCGGCAACGAAGGTCGGCGCCGCCAGGCTGATTTCATCGAGACCATCCTGGGCATGCACCACCAGCACGTGTTCGCTGCCCAGGCGCTGCAGCACCTCGGCCATCGGCCGGCACAATGCCTGGCTGAACACGCCGACCACCTGGTGTTTGGCACCGGCCGGGTTGGTCATCGGGCCAAGCATATTGAACAGCGTGCGCAAACCCAACTCGCGACGCGGGCCGATGGCGTGCTTCATGGCGCCATGGTGGGACGGTGCGAACATGAAGCCGACGCCGACGGTCTCGACGCAGCGCGCCACCTGTACCGGGGTCAGCCCCAGATAGATGCCGGCGGCTTCGAGCAGGTCGGCGCTGCCGCTCTTGCCCGACACCGCACGGTTGCCATGCTTGGCCACCTTGCCCCCAGCCGCCGCGACGACGAAGGCTGCGGCGGTGGAGACGTTGAAGATGTTCATGCCGTCGCCACCGGTGCCGCAGGTGTCGACCAGGCGCTCGGCGGCGATCTCCACCGGCGAGGCCAGCTCGCGCATCACGCTGGCGGCGCCGACGATCTCGTCGATGGTCTCGCTCTTCATGCGCATGCCCATCAGAAACGCGCCGATCTGCGCGTCGGTGCACTGGCCGGTCATGATCTCGCGCATGACATCGCGCATTTCCTCGGTGCTCAGGTCGAGCTGGGCGACGATGCGGTTGAGGGCTTCCTTGATGTTCATGGGCGCACGCCTCCGGTCTGCTTGAGGAAGTTGGCGAACAGTTCGTGGCCCTGCTCGGTCAGGATCGATTCGGGGTGGAACTGCACGCCCTCGACGTTCAGGGTCTTGTGGCGCAGGCCCATGATCTCGTCCACGGTGCCGTCTTCGTGCTGGGTCCAGGCGGTGACCTCGAGGCAGTCGGGCAGGGTCTCGCGCTTGACCACCAGCGAGTGGTAGCGGGTCACGGTCACCGGCATCGCCAGGCCGGCGAACACACCCTTGCTCTCGTGAAAAACCGGACTGGTCTTGCCGTGCATCACCTGGCGGGCGCGCACCACGTCGCCGCCATAGGCCTGGCCGATGCTCTGGTGACCCAGGCAAACGCCGAGAATCGGCAGCTTGCCGGCGAAATGCAGGATGGCCTCGATGGACACGCCGGCTTCGGTCGGCGTGCAGGGGCCTGGCGAGACGACGATGCGCTCGGGCTTGAGGGCCTCGATCTCGGCGATGGTCAGCTCGTCATTACGGATGACGTGAACATCGGCACCCAGTTCGCCCAGGTATTGCACCACGTTGTAGGTAAAGGAGTCGTAGTTATCGATCATCAGCAGCATTTTAGATTTAACCCTTTGATTTACTGCTCTTCAGCCAATCGCCCTGGTTTCGATCCCCCCATTCGTACCCGCAGTTTTTCATGCCGGGAGAATGTCTATTCGGGGGTCGAGCAAGGCAGAGAGAATCGTCCGGCGTAGCCGGATAGAAAAGATCAGGCGCGCCAACGCCAACGGGCGTGGGCTTTGATGAGGCGCATCAGAAGGGTGCTGCTGGCGTTCACGAAGGAGGTCTCGCGTTTATCTTCGGGCACAGTAGCCCAGCAGAGCCTTGACGTGCAACTGGCACAGCGCTTCGGACAGGCAGGAGACCAGCGCTCCAAGGCAGTTGAACCACCCGGCGTTATCGGCCGACCTCACTGCTGCTCGGCCAGCCAGGCGAGCACATTCTCGGCCAGACGCTCGGGAGGCTCGCAGGTGCTGTCCAGGCGCAGCAGCGGACAGCGCAGTTGCTGCGCAATCCAGGCTTGGTGCATGCGCAGGCTGCGGGTCTGCAGATCACCGTGCTGGTAGCCTGCGGCCCACTCGAGAAAGGCCTGGCTCTGCGCGTGCATATCCCCGCCCGGCTGCACCCTTTCGCCGTAGCGCTGCCGCTCGCGGGCACGCAGCCGTTGCATGCGCTCGGTGTCGTCCAGTTGCAGGAACACGGCGTGGGTGAACAGCGGTACCAACGACTCGCCCCAGCTGCACAGCGAACCGCTGAGTATCCAATCACTCGACTGCGCCGCGCACGCGCGGATCTGCTCCACGCGCTGTTGCGGTTCGCGCTTGAAACGATAAGGTGGCTCGCTGGGCAGCCAGTAGAAGTTGTCGGTATCCAGGTGCAGCCAACCGCAGCGCTCAGCCAATGCCGCCGCCAAGGTGGTGGTACCGGCACCGGAAGCGCCGAATACATGTAACCGTACCGCCATGGATCAACATCCTCCACGAAAGGAAATTCATCATGATTCGCCCCTATCACGCCAATGACGCCAACGCCGTGCTCGACATCTGGCTGAGCGCATCGATCCAGGCCCATGCCTTTATCGACGAGTCGTTCTGGCGTGCCCAACTCGGCGCCATGGGCGAGATCTACCTGCCCCAGGCCGAGACCCTGGTGCTCGAGGAAGCCGGCCAGATCCAAGGCTTCGCGTCATTGCACGAGCACCGCCTGGCCGCCCTGTTCGTCGCCCCAAGCGCCCAGGGGCGTGGCCTGGGCAAGCGACTGCTCGACGAGGCCAAGCGCCGGCGCGATCTGCTGGAACTCAGCGTGTACAGCGCCAACGCCCAGGCGTGCGCCTTCTACCAGGCCTGCGGCTTTGCCGCGGTGGCCGAGCAGAACGATCCGCACACCGGACACCCGGAGCAGGTGATGCGCTGGCGACGTGAGTGAGCCGGAGAGCGGGCACTCTCCGCCACAGGGTTGCCACTGTCAACGCTGCATGCCTTGCGCTAGAGCGCTTCACCGATGGTTCGCACATAGTCCTGACACATACCCAGGGCAACTATGGCGCGGTCACCGCGCTGGGTGATGGCGACAACTCGTTGAGCAACTCCTCGGTCAATGTCGGCACGTCCGGTGCCATCCACCAGGCGTCCGGTACGGGCGGCGGTGGGCAGTTGGACGTCATGACCGGCGCTGTCAGCTCCGGGCTCGGCGGTAAGGACTGACAGCCGTAGCTCAGCAGTGGCAAGACGATCGCGCAGGCGCGCAGCCTTTTGTTCAGCATCGCCAAGTCTCCTGTATTGGGTTTGGGAAGAAGCCTGCAAGCGCTGCTCGAGCGCCAGGCGCTTGTCCTGGGCGCGGCGGGTTTCACGGGCGGCCGCGTGATGCAGGCGAGCCAGGGTGGCGGCATGGGCCTGGTCACGTTCGGCCAGCGCCTGGCCCAGGCGCCAGCCCTGCACCACCCAACCGAAGCTGGCGGCGCCGAGCACCAGCGTCAGGACCAGGCTGCCGCCGGCCAGCCAGCGATAGCGGGCCGGAATCAGCGAGAGCAGGCTCATGCCGCCACCTGTCCGCCGCAGGCGATGAACATGGCGAGCAGGTCATCCTGATCGCGCGCCTGGGCTCCCAGCTCCTGGCGGTAGATGCGCAGCAGCGCGCCCAGATCATGCTCGCGCTGGCCGTAGCCGGCGCCCGGCAGGCTGGCCCAGATAGGCGCTGCAGCCCTGATCGCTTCGGCCACCTGGCCGGCCTGAATGGGCGCGAGGGCACCGCATTCTTCGAGCAGCTTCACGGCGGCCAGGTCCTGGGCCTCTGGCGTGAAGCGGCCACGAAAGTTGTAGAGCTCGACGATGGCGTCCCAGGTACGGGCCAGGAACTGGTAGCGGCCAGCCGCCGTGGACTGGATGTCGTGGCGCGGCAGTTCGACCAGCTGGCGCGGATGAGCGCTGTAGTCGTCGAACAGGCTGCCGCCCACCAGCACGTTGTAACCGTCGTCGCTGTTGGCGACGGTGGAGGTGCCTTCGCTCCAGGCGAGCATGTCGAGAAAGGCGAGTACGTTGTGGCCACCCGCCCGGGTGGCAGTAAGTCGGGCCATGGGAATTCTCCAAGCACATGAAAGGAATGACCCGCCGAAGCGGGTCATTGGGGTGGCTCAGCGGGGCCCGTAGGCCGTGGTGGTGTTGCCGATACGGGCCATCAGCGAACGCGTGTTGGGTTTCAGCGTGCCGTCGTCGCGGTCCATGCCGTTTGGGTTGTCGTCGTCATCGCCGGGGCCGGCCAGCCACTGGAAACGCAGGATGTGGTTGGCATCGAAATACTTGTGCAGCTCGGTGAAGTAGGTGCGCATGCCCGGCACGTGATCCGGCCCGCCGAACTCACCGGCGATACCACGCTTGCCATTGGCCTTGAGCCAGTCGATGAAGGGGTACCAGTCGGCCACCCGGTCGCGGTAGGTGATCGAATCGGCGGCCTGGTTCCACTTGCCGCCACCCTGCCCGTCCTTGTCCGGGTATTGGTGCGCCTCATAGAGCAGCCGGCCTCCAGGATCCTGCAGATTCTTGAGCATGTCGGAGCTGCGCGGCCAATACAGGGCCGAGGCGAACGCATTGCCGGCCACGGTGATGAAGTGCCGCGGGTCGACCTCACGCACGGCGGTGATCAGGCGCTGCACGTTGTTGCTCCACAGGGTTTCGACGTTGACGCCGCCATCGGGCACGCTGCCCATGTTGTGCGGCTCGTTCATCAGGCCGTAGCCGAACAGCCCGGGCTCGTCGCGCAGTTCACGAGCGATGGCCGCCCAGATGCGTGCCAGCAACGGGTAGTTGACCGGGCAATCCGGCGCGCCGATGGCCGTCCACAGGGCGAAGCCGCCGTTCCACGCCTGCACCACCCGGCCACTGACCGGCCCGTTGGCGCGCACGTACCAGCGGCAGTAGTTGTGCATGTCGAGCAGCGAGAAGCCGCCCCAGCTGTGGATGTGGCGGATGGCGCGGCGAATCTCCTCCACGTAGCTCTGCCGCAGCGTGAAACCGCCAGCACCATCGAGGATGGCGATGCGCTCGCCGGCGAACGGCAAGCGCACGGCGAAGGGCTTGCCGCCCAGGCTGCCGGCGTAGGACTTGATGTAGTCCGGCTGATGGCCGCGCGGCGCAACGGTGAAGTAGTGGGTGTCCAGCCGCGCCGTGGCGATGGCGTCGACGTAGGGGTTGTTGCCCAGGCCCGCGGCATTGAAGCCGATCAGCGGGAATTCGCCGGCAGCGGCCATTTGGTCAAAGGTCTTGATAGCCATGGTGTTTCCTCCAGACATGAAAAAGCCCGCACGGTGGCGGGCCGGGGTGAGTACGACGGCACGGGTGTGCCCTCGTACGGGTTCGGGTATCGGTTTGTTGCCAGGCGAATCGGATCAGGCGTCTCGGTCGCCTGGCGGCTTGTCGTGCATGCTGCCGCCACGGCGGCGAATGGCGGCCAGCATCAGCGTCACCACCAACCCGGCGCCGGCGAAGCCGGCAGGCCCCGGATAGGCGAAGGGATGGATGCCGTGCAGCTGGAAGTCGGTGATGGCCGGGGCACAGAGGTACCCCATCACCGCCGACGTCAGGAAAAACGCCAGCCGATTCCACATGGGCAGATTCTGGGTAGTGGTGAAGTACACCAGGGCCCCGCACAAGGCACCGACGGCAGCCTCGCCATTGATTGGAGCGATCAGCGCGGCGAGGTGCTCGCCGAGCACGCCGAACAGCACGGCGCTGCTGAATTCAGTCATTGTTATCGTACTCCCCGAGGCCGACGGCCCCGACGATATTGAGGTTATGCCGCCCCCTGAAACGCCAGAGCCCCGCACGGGCGGGGCTCTGTTAACGGAAGGTCGGGTGTTGCAGCGCGCCATCGGGCGCAACGGGTATCCATGGATGAGTCAGGAGGCGGGCTGACTGCTCGCCCACCTCTGTGACGGTGATCAATGTATAACCGCCGATTCTCGGGGTCTCAAGGGCACTGCGTGAATCAGCGCCGACGCAATGGGAAATCAACGGACATGCGACGAACTCAGGCTGCCCGCCCCAGGAAGCGAGCACACGCAAAGGCGCCCCGTGGCTGGCACGAGGCATGGTTTTCAAGGGAGGACCCAGGCCGAACCGCGAGAACCGCTGCCGGCAGAAATGAAAAGCGCGCTCAGGCGGCGCGCTTCAGAAGTTGTGAGGCGATGGCCTTATGGGCCTGCCCCAGCCTTCGGTAGAACTGTGCACGGCTGCACCCGCAGGCAGTCCATTTCTCCGCCTGGGGCTGGTGGCTGCAGTACTGCTCGATGACTACCTGGCGCTGCTCGGGCGAGAGGTGCTTGCTGACGATCCAGTCGATCTCGGTGGCCCTGTCGACCAGCACGCGGCTGCCTCGGGCAGCGCGATTCAGCACACCTTGTGATGCCATCAACGAGGCGATCACGCTGCTGCCCATGTTCGATGCGCAATCCGCCTCGCTTGCCTGTGCCTCGGCCCAATGCTGCAGCACCTCGTCTATGTAGGGAATCATTCTGTTTCCTCCCGCCACCTCTGATGGCCTCGATGTCAATTCGACCGACAGGCGAAGGCACCACCTCAGGTTGCGCCCGGCGCCTTACCGGTTATCGTCATCTCAAAAATAATCACGATTCGTGTTTTATTCAAGCCGAGAACTGCGCTATAAATATTTCACAACGTGATTAGAGGAGAGCCGTGATGGAAACCCTGGGGCAACGCATCAAACACCTGCGCAAGAGCAAGGGCCTCAGCCAGCAGCAGCTGGCCGAAGCCTGCGGCTGGTCGTCCCAGTCACGTATCGGCAATTACGAAAGCGACCTGCGCGAACCGGGCCTGTCCGACCTGTTGGTGCTCGCCCCGGCACTGGGCGTCAGCCTCGCCGAGCTGGCCGGCACCGACGACCTGCCGGAAGCACCGCCAGCCGATACCCTGGCCGTCGGCCACGCTCGCGGCGGTGCCGTGCCGGTGGTGGGGCATGCGCAATTGGGCACCCATGGGTATTTCGAGGAGATCGACTTTCCCGTCGGCCATGGCGACGGCTACCTGCGCATTCACAGCGACGACCCCAATGCCTACGGCCTGCGAGTGAACGGCGACAGCATGCATCCGCGGATCAAGAACGGCGAATACGTGCTGATCGAGCCGAACAAGCCGTTTCACGCCGGCGACGAGGTAATGGTTCGCACCCTGGACGGCCAGGCGATGATCAAGGAGTACATCTACCTGCGCGACGGCATGTATCGCTTCGACAGCGTCAACCAGAACCACCCGCCCATTCATATCCACCAGGACAACGTCACCAAGATTCACCTGGTGGGCGGCATCCTCAAATCGTCGCGTTTCACCGAAGAATGATGACGCGCCGAATGATCACCGACAGCGAGACCTGACCCCATACCGAGCCCAATCATGAACACTCAGCCTGAGCCGCACCTGCCGCTCCCGACGCTGGAGCTTCTATTCCGCACCCATGGCGACGTGCTGGTGCCCATCGACCGGGTGCGCACCGTGTATTTCCGTCACCTGAGCCCGGACAACTTCATCCGCGCCATCGCCTGTGGTCGCCTGAACCTGCCGATCACTACCTTGGACAGCAGCGCCAAGGCGCCCAAGTTCATCGAACTGCATCACCTGGCGGCCTATATCGACAGTTGCGCCAGTGCCGCCAACGCCAGCGGCGAAGGCGCCCTGTGCGCCGAAACCCGGGGCGGTAATTCGCCGGAAAGAACTCAGGAACCACGCCGCGCGTAGGCCGCCAGGATGGTGCGTTCCGACTGCACCAGGTAGGCATCCAGCGCCTTGGCGGCGTCGTGCGGGCGGCCGGCTTCGAGGTGTTCGAGAATCGAGGCGTTCATGTCGATGTAGGGCGCATGCAGGAATTCGGCGTCGTTGAGCAGGCCGAACACCAGGCGCAGCTCGGCGGACAGATGCCGGTAGAAGGTGTTCAGCCGCTGGCTGTCGGCCAGCTCGACGATGGCGGCGTGAAAGGCCATGTTGGCGGTACCCACCGCGCCCCAGTCCGCCACCTCGGCGCTGCGCTGCGCCGCCTTGACCGCCTCGCCCATGCGCTTGACCCCCGGGTGCTTGGGGTAGGCCTGGGCCAGCGCCTGGCACTCGACGAAACGCCGTGCCCGGTAGATCTCGATGATCGAGGCCATGTCGGGCACCGACACGAATACGCCACGGTTGGGTTCGTGCTTGAGCAACCCCTCCTGGGTCAGCACCCGAAAGGCTTCGCGCAGGGTATTGCGCGAGATGTTCAGGCTTTCGCTGAGCGCCGCCTCGGACAGCCGCTGCCCCGGCACCAGCTCGCCCTCGACCAGCTTGCGGCGGATTTCCGCGGTCACGGTTTCGCCGAGCGTGCGCGGGTTGTCAGATACGTCGTTGTTCATCATCGATCCATCAGGCCTGGCCAGGCTCCACGCCATCGAATGGAGCCAAAGGGACTCGATGGTCTCCGAGCAGCGCGCTGCAGGCAAGGGGGCAGGTTGTCACCGCGCGCACCATGGTGAGTCACAACTGGGTATGGCAGTAACAAAACAGTGCAAATAGATCATCAACTTAAAATACATTGTTGAACAATAAAGCCGTCTAGAATCAACAGATCACACCCTTTCATTGCCACGTGGCACGCTGATTGCCTTATTCCCTGCACCGTTACCCCCCGTCCCAGGAGTGTTCCATGCAGGCCCAGACCACCGGCGACTTCGCCCGCTCACGCCGCTCATCGCTGATCGCCGCCATCTTCCTGATGGCCACTTCGGCCATCGGCCCTGGTTTCATCACCCAGACCGCCACCTTCACGGCCACCATGGGCGCCGCCTTCGCCTTCGGCATCCTCGCTTCGATCCTGATCGACTTCGTGGTCCAGCTGAACGTCTGGCGCATCGTCACCCTGACCCGCATGCGCGCCTCGGATATCGCCAACGCGGCGATTCCCGGCAGCGGCTACCTGCTGGCGGTGCTGGTGATCTTCGGCGGGCTGGTATTCAACGTCGGCAACATCGCCGGGGCCGGCCTGGGCCTGAACGCGCTGATGGGGCTCGATCCGAAATGGGGTGGCGCGCTGAGCGCCCTGGTGGCCATCGGTATCTTCCTGTCCAAACGCGCCGGCATCGCCGTCGACCGGCTGATCGTGGTGCTGGGCCTGCTGATGATCCTGCTCACCCTGTTCGTCGCCATCGCCTCCAACCCGCCCCTGGGCGAAGCGCTGCGCCAGACCGTCTGGCCGGACGAGATCAACTTCGCGATCATCACCACCATCGTCGGCGGCACCGTCGGCGGCTACATCACCTATGCCGGCGCCCATCGCCTGCTGGATCGCGGCCTGGTGGGCGAGGAACACGTCAAGGAAGTCACCAAGGCAGCGCTCAGCGGCATCGCGGTAACCGGCCTGATGCGCTACGTGCTGTTCCTGGCGATCCTCGGGGTGGCCGCCAGTGGCGTGGTCATCGACACCTCGGGCCAGGGCGCCAATCCCGCGGCCCAGGCGTTCCAGGCCGCCGCCGGTGAACTCGGCCTGCGTGCCTTCGGCCTGGTGCTCTGGGCGGCGGCCATCACCAGCGTGATCGGTGCGGCCTATACCTCGATGTCGTTCATTACCGCCTTCATGCCCGCTATCAGCGAACGCGGCCGCAACTACGCCACCGTGGCCTTCATCGCCGTGTCACTGAGCATCTACGTGGCGCTGGGCACCGCACCGGCGGCGCTTTTGCTGTTCGCTGGCGGCTTCAACGGCCTGATCCTGCCGATCGGTCTGAGCATCTTCGTCTACGTGGGCTGGCGCCGCAGCGATCTGATGGGCGGCTACCACTACCCGCGCTGGCTGCTGGCGCTCGGTGCCCTGACCTGCCTGCTGACCTGGTACATGGCCGCCAAGTCCATCGGCCCGATCTTCGCCTTCATCGCCTGACTCTAGGAGACCCGACATGCCAACCATCGACCTCAACAGCGACCTGGGCGAGAGCTTCGGCCAATGGTCCATGGGCGACGATGCCGCGATGCTCGATATCGTCACCAGCGCCAACGTCGCCTGCGGCTTTCACGCTGGTGATCCGGCCGGCATCCTGCGCACCCTCGAGGCGGCCGCCGCCAAGGGCGTGACCATTGGCGCCCACGTCGCCTACCCGGACCTGGTCGGCTTCGGCCGCCGCAACATGGATATCGCCAGCGACGAACTGAGCGCCGACGTGATCTACCAGATCGGCGCCCTGCAGGCTCTGGCCACCGCCGCCGGCACCGCGGTGCGCTACGTGAAGCCCCACGGCGCGTTGTACAACACCATCGCCCACGACAGGCGCCAGGCCCTGGCGGTGATCGAGGCGATCCGTGCCGTGGATGCGCGTCTGGTACTGGTCGCCCTGGCCGGCTCGCCGCTGATCGAGCTGGCCCGCCGCGAAGGCCTGACCTGCATCGCCGAAGCCTTCGCCGACCGCGCCTACACGCCGCAAGGCACCCTGGTGTCACGCCGTGAGCCGGGGGCCGTGCTGCATGACGCCGAGCAGGTCGCCCAGCGCATGCTGCGCCTGGTGGAAACCGGCACGGTCGAAGCCATCGACGGCAGCCTTACGGCTGTCCAGGCGGACTCCATCTGCGTACACGGCGACAGCCCCGGCGCCATCCAGATGGCCCGCGAAGTGCGCCAGTTGCTGGAGCGATCCGGCGTATCCCTCAGCGCGTTCGCAGGAGACAAGCCATGAATGCCATCCAACGTGCCCAGCAGGCCGCCATTGCCGCCGCCCGCCAGGCCCGCGCCGAATACCGCAACGGCCGCGTCGCGCCCTCCGCCGGCGTCGCCCCCGGTATGACCCAGGCCAACCTGATCGCCCTGCCCCGCGACTGGGCCTACGACTTTCTGCTCTATGCCCAGCGTAATCCCAAGGCCTGCCCGGTGCTCGACGTGACCGACGCCGGCAGCCCGACCACCGTGCTGGCCGAAGGCGCCGACCTGCGCACCGACCTGCCGCTGTACCGCATCTGGCGTGACGGCAAGCTGGCCGAAGAGGTCAGCGACGCCACCGCCGCCTGGGCCGAGCACACCGACATGGTGACCTTCCTGATCGGCTGCAGCTTCACCTTCGAGACCGGCCTGCAGGAAGCCGGCATCGACGTGCGGCATATCACCGACGGCTGCAACGTGCCGATGTACCGCACCAACCGCGCCTGCCGCCCGGCGGGCCGCCTGCACGGCGAGATGGTCGTGTCGATGCGGCCGATCCCGGCGGATCGCGTTGCCGAAGCGGCCGGCATTTCCGGGCGCTACCCCTCGGTGCACGGCGCCCCCGTGCATATCGGCGAACCGCAACGCCTAGGTATCAAAGACCTGCAGGCGCCGGATTTCGGCGACGCGGTGCGTATCGAGCCCGGCGAAGTGCCGGTGTTCTGGGCGTGCGGGGTGACGCCCCAGGCGGCGGTCATGGCCTCCGGCGTGCCCTTCGCGATCACCCATTCGCCGGGCCATATGTTTATCACCGACGTGCCTGACAGCACCTATCACGTCTAGGAGGTGGTCTTGCGTTTTCTCCCCGCCAACCTCGATACGTTGCTTGTCGAACTACAGGACCTCGACGAAACCCTGGCACTGTTCGACGCACTGCAGGCCCGGCCCATCGCCGGCGTCGAGGAAATCGTCCCGGCGGCCCGTACCCTGCTGATCCAGTACCGGCCCAGCGCCATCGACCGCCAGGTGTTGATCGATGATCTCGCCCACCGCGACCTGAGCCGGCGCAGCGCCCGGGAAAGCCGCCGCGTGGAAATCCCCGTGCACTACGACGGCGAGGACCTCGACGAGGTCGCCGGGCTGCTCGGCATCAGCCGCGAGGAAGTGGTGCGCCGCCACACCGGCGCCGACTACGAAGTGGCCTTCTGCGGCTTCGCCCCCGGCTTCGGCTACCTGACCGGCGGCGCCGACTTCCAGGTGCCGCGCCGGCAGACCCCGCGCACGCGTATCCCGGCCGGCGCCGTGGCCCTGGCCGGCAACTTCAGCGGCATCTACCCCAAGGCCAGTCCCGGTGGCTGGCAGATCATCGGCGTCACGCCGCTGCAGATGTGGGACCTGGGCCGTGACGAGCCAGCCCTGCTGCGCCCCGGCTACAAGGTGCGTTTCCAGGATGCCGGCCCACTGCCGGCTGGTGGCCTGCCCGCCCATGAGCAAGCGGCGGCCAGCGAAGCGCCTGCCGGTGCCCACCTGGAAATTCTCAGCCCCGGCCTGCAAACGGTGCTGCAGGACCTCGGCCGCGCCGGCCATACCGACCAGGGCGTGTCGATGTCCGGCGCACTGGATCGCGGCGCCCTGCGCGCCGCCAACCGCACGGTGGGCAACGACTCGGCCAGCGCCTGCCTGGAAGTGGTGCTCGGCGGCCTGAGCTTCGTCTGCCACGGCCGTACCCTCATCGCCGTCACGGGTGCGCAGACGCCAATCACGGTGACCACCGCCAGCGGCCTGCAATGGCAGCCGGGCACCTATCAGCCCATCGAGCTGGATGACGGCGACCGCGTCAGCCTCGGCGCGCCCCAGGCCGGGCTGCGCAGCTACCTAGCGATTCGCGGCGGTTTCCAGGTGGCTTCGGTGCTCGGCAGCCTGTCCTACGACAGCCTGGCTCAGGTCGGCCCACCACCGCTCAAAGCCGGCGACCGGCTGGGCTTCGACACCATCAGCGGTAACGCCAGCGTGTCGCTGCAAGAGGCGCCTGCCTTTGAACTGCCCACCGCCAAGGATGTAATCACCCTGGATGTGGTCATGGGTCCACGCAGCGACTGGTTTACCGAGGCCGCCATCCAGCGGCTGAGCAGCCAGCTATGGCGCGTCACCCCGCAATCCAACCGGGTCGGCATTCGCCTGGAAGGCGAGGTGCCACTGGAGCGTTGCAACCATGAGGAGCTGCCCAGCGAAGGCACCTCCCTGGGCGCCATCCAGGTGCCCGCCAGCGGCCAGCCGGTACTGTTCCTCGCCGACCACCCGCTGACCGGCGGCTACCCGGTGATCGCCGCAGTGGCCAACCATCATCTGGACCTGGCCGGGCAGATCCCGATCAACGCGCAGATTCGCTTCAACCCCATTGAGCCGTTCGCCGAACTGCAGGCCAGCGCCCTCCTTTCCACTGCCGACGCGAAAGAGATCCCATGAAAAAAGTATTGATCGCCAACCGTGGTGAAATCGCCGTGCGCATCGCCCGTGCCTGCCGTGATTACGGTGTGGGCTCCGTGGCCGTGTATGCCAATGCCGATATCGACGCCCTGCATGTGCGCCACGCCGACGAAGCCTATGGGCTCGATGGCGAGCGCCCGGCCGACACCTACCTGAACATCGACAAACTGCTGGCCATCGCCAAGCGCGCCGGCGCCGATGCCGTGCACCCCGGTTACGGCTTTCTTTCCGAGCGCGCCGACTTCGCCCGCGCCGTGCAAAGTGCCGGGCTGATCTGGATCGGCCCGAACCCGGACACCATCGACGTGCTTGGCGACAAGGTCGAAGCCCGCAAGCTCGCCCAGCAGGTGGGCGCGCCCCTGGTGGCCGGCACCCCGGGCCCGGTGCAGAGCGCCGCCGAAGTACTGGCCTTCGCCGAGCAGCACGGCCTGCCGATCGCCATCAAGGCCGCCTTCGGCGGTGGCGGGCGCGGCATGAAGGTCGCCTGGCGCATGGACGAAGTGGCCGAGCTGTACGCCTCGGCGGTGCGTGAAGCCGAGGCCGCCTTTGGCCGCGGCGAGTGCTTCGTCGAGCAGTTCCTCGACCGCCCACGGCATATCGAAGCCCAGGTGATCGCCGATAGCCACGGCAACGTGGTGGTGGTCGGCACCCGCGACTGCTCCCTGCAGCGCCGCAACCAGAAGCTGGTGGAAGAGGCACCGGCACCGTTCATCACCGATGAGCAGCGCCAGCGCATCCACCAATCTGCCCACGATATCTGCGCCAAGGCCGGTTACGTCGGTGCCGGCACCGTGGAATACCTGCTCAGCGCCGATGGCACCCTGTCGTTCCTGGAAGTGAACACGCGCCTGCAGGTCGAGCACCCGGTGACCGAGGAAACCGCCGGCGTCGATCTGGTGATCGAGCAGTTGCGTGTTGCTGATGGTCTGCCGCTGTCGTTCAACGAAACACCGACGCCGCGCGGCCACAGCTTCGAGTTCCGCATCAACGCCGAGGATGCCGGCAAGGGCTTCCTGCCGACCCCCGGCAAGATCAGCGAATTCCGCGCCCCAAGCGGCCCGGGCGTACGCCTGGACAGCGGCGTGGAAAGCGGCTCGACGGTGCCCGGCACATTCGACTCGATGATGGCCAAACTGATCGTCACCGGTGCCACCCGCGAGCAGGCCGTCGTTCGCGCCCGCCGCGCCCTGGCCGAGTTCCAGATCGAAGGTATCGCCTCGGTGCTGCCCTTCCACCGGGCGGTGATGGATCACGACGATTTTACCGGTCCTGAGCGCTTTGCCGTGCACACCCGCTGGATCGAGACCGACTTCGCCGAGCAGATCACCCTGGCGCCGCGCACCCTGCCGGCGCCCGGCGATGCGGTGCTGCGCACCTTTATCGAGATCGACGGCAAGCGCCATGAACTGGGCCTGCCCAGCGCCTTGCTGCAAGGTTTGGCGCCGCTGGGCGGCAGCGCTCAGGTGGCGCCCCAAACCGCAGCGCCGGCTGCCGAAAAAGACCTGGTGGCAGCGCCGATCTCCGGCAACCTGCACGCCTGGCTGGTCGAGGACGGCGCCCAGGTGAAAGTCGGTGAGGTGATCGCAGTGATGGAAGCCATGAAGATGGAAACCCAGGTCAGCGCGCCGGCGGACGGCACCTTGCGTATCCGTGAACAGGCCGGGGCCTATCTGGATGCCGGGGCGGCGCTGGCCAAGCTGGAAGGCTGAGATAAGCCCCAGGTATCGCTGCGCCCCATCCAGGCTATACCCGTGGGAACGGGCCATGCCCGTGATGTCGCGCGCATGGCGCGCTCCCACAGGATGGAGACAACTCGCGTTTGGTGCTGAAAAGAAAGGGCAGCCGTAGGGTGGATCGGGGCGCGTAGCCGACGCTCTTTTCATCCACCATGCCGAACTGATGGTGGACGGATAAAGCGCCGTCCACCCTACGGTTTGGGTTTAGGCGCAGCGATAGTCGACAGCAAGAAGGGCAGCCTAGGCTGCCCTTCTTGTTATTCGCTCGGATCAGAGCGAGCCCTGCTCCGCCAAGGCCACGGCCTTGAACATGGCGCGGCGTTTGTTGAGGGTTTCTTCCCATTCCAATGCAGGCACCGAGTCGGCGACGATGCCGGCGCCGGCCTGTACGTGCAGCTCGCCGTCCTTGATCACTGCGGTACGAATCGCAATGGCGGTGTCCATATTGCCGTTCCAGGCGTAGTAGCCGACCGCACCGCCGTAGACGCCACGCTTGACCGGCTCCAGTTCGTCGATGATTTCCATGGCACGGATCTTCGGCGCACCGGACAGGGTGCCGGCCGGCAGGATGGCGCGCAGGGCGTCCATCGAGGTCAGGCCCTGTTTCAGCTCGCCGGTGACGTTGGAAACGATGTGCATGACATTGGAATAGCGCTCGATGACCATCTTCTCGGTCAGCTTCACCGAGCCGATTTCCGAGACGCGGCCGGTGTCGTTGCGGCCCAGGTCGATCAGCATCAGGTGCTCGGCGACTTCCTTGGCATCGGCCAGCAGGTCTTCCTCCAGCGCCAGGTCCTGCTCCTCGGTGGCACCACGCGGGCGGGTGCCGGCGATGGGCCGCACGGTGACCAGGTTGTCCTCGACGCGCACCAGCACTTCGGGCGACGAGCCGACCACGTGGAAGTCGCCGAAATTGAAGAAGTACATGTACGGCGTCGGGTTGATGCAGCGCAGTGCGCGGTACAGGTCGATGGGCTCGGCCTTGAAGGGGATCGACATGCGCTGGGAAATCACCACCTGCATGCAATCGCCGGCCAGGATGTAATCCTTGATGGCATCCACCGAGCGCTCGTAATCCTCGCGACTGAAGCTGGAACGGAACGCCGGCTCGGCGCCCGCCGGCTTGTTCAGGTCCACGCCCAGGCGTGGTGTGAACGGCTGACGCAGCTTGTGCAGGATGTCCTGCAACTGCTGCTGACCACGGGCGAAGGCATCGGCTTCGGCCGGGTCGGCCAGCACGATGGCGTGCATCTTGCCGGCCAGGTTATCGAACACCACCACCGCATCGGATACGTTGAGCAGGATATCCGGCGTGCCCAGCGCGTCGGGGTTCACTCCATCGGCCAGTTTGGGCTCGACGTAACGCACGCTGTCGTAGGCGAAGTAGCCGACCAGGCCGCCATTGAAGCGCGGCAGGCCGGCGATGGTCGGCACCCGATAACGGGCCTTGAAATCCTCGACGAAGGCCAGCGGGTCGGCACAGTCATGACGCTCGACTTCCACCCCATCGGTGGTGATCACCACCTGGTGGCCGTGCACGCGCAGCACGGTGCGCGCCGGCAGGCCGATGATCGAATAACGGCCCCATTTCTCGCCGCCCTGCACCGATTCGAGCAGGTAGGAGTTGGGCGCGTCGGCCAGCTTCAGGTAGATCGACAGCGGCGTGTCGAAGTCGGCGATGGTTTCGCAGGCAAGCGGAATGCGGTTGTAGCCTTCAGCGGCTAAACGCAGGAATTCTTCATGGATCATGATCAGCCTCGTGGCGGGAGAAATCGGTCAGGTGCAGACGGGCCGCGTAGAGCGGCAGAGGATGTCAGGCGCGCCAGCGCCAACGGGCCAGGGCCTTGATGACTTTCATCCAGAGTTTGCAGGTGACCGCCACGGGAGCATCTCGAAGAGGGGGAAACAACGAGCGACCAAGGTAGCGCAGCCGCTCGACGCAAGCAACCGATTGCCGTCAGCGCTTCGGTTGTAGGTACCGCCTTCGGCCCTACAGCGCCGTCGCCAAAGCGGGCGTCCTCGCGAAGCAGTTCGCCGTTGCCAGCGTCAGGATCGGCATGGCTTGGCGCACTATTCGCCTCGCTCCTGGCAACCGGCACCCCGGTCCTCCCCCACTATAGAAGAGTCTCTAGCCCGCCGTGGTGAACGACGCCTTACGCCTCGGTGATTCGATAAATCGCCATCCGCTCTACAGCAGCTCGGCCAGGCTATCGACCACCAGCTGCGGCTCTTCCTCGGCCACTGGGCGACCGTGGTTGTAGCCGTAGCTGACCGCCACGCAGGGCACGCCAGCGGCGCGGGCCGCCAGCACATCGGTGCGCGAATCGCCGACGAAGAGCGACTGTTCCTGGCTGACGCCTGCCAGGCGCATCACCTGCAGCAGGGCGGCCGGATCGGGCTTCTGCTGCGGCAGGGTATCGCCGCCGATGATCCAGCGAAAGTAACCGCCCAGTCCGACCTGCTCCAGCAGCGGGGCAACGAAACGCTCCGGTTTGTTGGTCACCACCGCCAGCTCGACGGCGGCGGTGCTCAGGGCCTCCAGCAACTCGTGGACGCCCGGATACAGGGTGATCAACTCATGGCAGTCTGCATATATATCGAGAAAGCGCGCCAGCGCCTCTTCGGTTTCAGCCTCGCCCACCGCCGAATGATCCAGGCCACCGGCCAGGGCGCGGCGCACCAGAACGCGAGCGCCGTTACCGACCCATTGGCGCACGCGCTCGACACCGGCAGGCTCGCGGCCCAGCTCGACCAGCATGCGGTCGACGGCGGCGGCCAAGTCCGGCACCGAATCGACCAGGGTGCCGTCCAGGTCGAACATCACCAGACGCGGCAGCTCACCGCCGCACAGCGCGCGCAGCGGTTTCATCCACGCACCTGGGCCAGTTCGGCGCGCATGGCGTCGATCACCGCCTTGTAGTCCGGCTGGTTGAAGATCGCCGAGCCGGCGACGAAGGTGTCGGCGCCCGCTTCGGCGATCTCGCGGATGTTCTGCACGTTCACGCCGCCATCGATTTCCAGGCGGATCTCGCGGCCGCTGGCGTCGATCAGCGCGCGGGCTTCACGCAGCTTGTCGAGGGTGCCGGGAATGAACTTCTGCCCGCCGAAACCGGGGTTGACGCTCATCAAGAGGATCATGTCGACCTTGTCCATCACGTACTTGAGCACGTCCAGCGGGGTGGCCGGGTTGAACACCAGGCCGGCCTTGGCACCGCCGCTCTTGATCAGCTGCAGGGAGCGATCGACGTGCTCGCTGGCTTCCGGGTGGAAGGTGATGTAGGAGGCGCCGGCTTCGATGAAGTCGCCGATGATGCGATCCACCGGCTTGACCATCAGGTGCGCATCGATGGGCGCGGTGATGCCGTACTTGCGCAGCGCCGAGCAGACCATCGGGCCGATGGTCAGGTTGGGCACGTAATGATTGTCCATGACATCGAAGTGGACGATGTCCGCCCCGGCGGCGAGTACGTTGTCCACTTCCTCACCCAGGCGGGCGAAGTCGGCGGAAAGGATCGACGGGGCGATGGCGAAGGGTTGCATGGCGCACCTCTGAGTGCTGGGTCACGGTGGCGCGCATTGTAGCGGCAGACGCGCCGGATGGCAGCGCCGCCTGACGGCAGCGCGGGCAAATGCCTCAGCCGGAAAGTCGTAGCCTGCGCTCGACCCGGGCCGCCCTGCTATACCCTGCGCGCCGTGGGAGGCGCTCTAGTGGCGAGCGACTGGCGTACGCCCAGCCAATCGCGGCAAAGCCCTCCCACAGCCCGTACCTGTGCGTCAGATACCGCCGAGGCAGAGGTATTTGATCTCCAGGTACTCGTCCAGCCCGTACTTGGAGCCTTCGCGGCCCAGGCCGGAAGCCTTGATGCCGCCGAACGGCGCCACCTCATTGGAGATCAGCCCGGTGTTGATGCCGACCATGCCGTACTCCAGCGCCTCGCCGACACGGAAGGCGCGGGCCAGGTCGCGGGTGTAGAAGTAGCCGGCCAGGCCGAACTCGGTGTCGTTGGCCTGACGCACCACTTCGGCTTCGTCGCGGAAGCGGAACAGCGGTGCCAGTGGGCCGAAGGTCTCCTCGCGAGCCACGCGCATCTGCGGCGTCACGTCGGCCAACACGGTGGGGGCGAAGAAGTTGCCGCCCAGCGCCTGACCGCCCTGCAGCACCCTGGCGCCCTTCTCCAGCGCGTCGGCCAGATGGCTCTGCACCTTGGCCACGGCATTGGCGTCGATCAGCGGGCCGGTGGTCACGCCAGCTTCGGTCCCCGCGCCGACCTTGAGTTTTGCCACCGCCGCCGCGAGCTTCTCGGCGAAGGCGTCGTACACGCCGTCCTGCACGTAGAGGCGGTTGGCGCATACGCAGGTCTGCCCGGCGTTGCGGTACTTGGCGACCATGGCGCCCTCGACCGCCGCATCCAGGTCGGCATCCTCGAAGACGATGAACGGCGCGTTGCCGCCCAGTTCCAGGGACAGCTTCTTGAGGGTCGGCGCGCACTGCTCCATCAGCTTGATGCCGACACCGGTGGAGCCGGTGAACGAGAGCTTGCGCACGATGGGGTTGGCGCACAGCTCGCCGCCCACTTCGCGGGAGCGCTCGGCATCGGCCGGCAGCACGCTGAACAGGCCGGCCGGAATGCCGGCGCGCTCGGCCAGCACGGCCAGGGCCAATGCGCTGAACGGCGTCTGCGGCGCCGGCTTGAGCACCATGGCACAGCCGGCGGCCAGGGCCGGGCCGGCCTTGCGGGTGATCATCGCCGCCGGAAAATTCCACGGCGTGATCGCCGCGGCCACGCCGATCGGCTCCTTGGTGACGATCAGCCGCTTGTCGGCCTGATGGCCCGGGATGGTGTCGCCGTAGACGCGCTTGGCTTCCTCGGCGAACCATTCGATGAACGAGGCAGCGTAGAGCACTTCGCCCCGCGCTTCGGCCAGGGGCTTGCCCTGCTCGGCGGTCATGATCTGCGCCAGGTCGTCCTGGTTGGCGAGCATCAGCTCGTACCAGGTGCGCAGGCGCGCGGCGCGCTCCTTGGCGGTCAGCGCGCGCCAGGCCGGCTGCGCCGCCTGGGCGGCCTCGATGGCGCGGCGAGTTTCCTCGGCGCCCAGGTTGGGCACCCGGCCCAGAGACTCTCCATTGGCCGGGTTGAAGATTTCCGTGGTGCTGCCATCGGGTGCATCGCACCACTGGCCGTCGATATAGGCCTGGTGACGCAGCAGATCGGGATCGTTGAGTTGCATAGGTCACTCCTCCAGCCGGGGCGTTGGCGCCCCGACGGTACTGATGGGGTTGAAAGCGGTCACTCTGCCGGCGGCAGGTCCTTGCTGAAGGTCTGGTCGTTCTCGCCGCGAAAGAAGCGCGTGCCGTAGATCAGCACGCACAGGCCCAGGCCGATGGCGAATGCCCAGGCGGCGCCCTTGATCGCCAGTACCGCGCCGATCACCCCGGCGATACCCAGGTCACGCTGGCTGCGCGCCTCCATGATGCCCAGGCGCACGCTGACATAGCCCTGGATCAGCAGGGTCAGCGCCAGCGCCACGCCGAGGATCGGCTGCACCAGGGTGACCACCGGCAACAGCAGCAGGCCGGTGTTGGTGCCCCAGCGGAACGAACCGACGCCGCCATAGATGGACTTCATCGCCTTGGGGCCGCCCTTGAAGCGCTCGGTGATCACCACCTGCATGGCCGCCCACTGCGGGCCGCACATGGCCACGTCCGGGCCGAACACGCTCATGAAGGCATTGCGCCCGCCGAAGATCAGGTGCGAGCGGTTGGGGTTGAAATCGATCTTCTCGTCAGTGCGCACCTTGCCGCCTTCCTCGAGGATCGCCTTGTTGCTGAGCACGTCGCCGAACACCACCAGGTAGGCGGCCAACACCGTGGGCAGGGCAGTGAGGAACATCATCAACGGCGGCATGCCGAGGCCGAACACGGTGTATTCCTGCCACAGGGTGACGAAGTCCGGCTTGCTGATGCCCCACTCGATGCTCGGCCACGGCGCCTCGCCAAAGATCGGCGCGACGATCACTGCCAGGAGGATGATCGGGAAAATGCCCAGCTTGGCGAAATTCCACCAGAAGCGGCTGCGCTTCTTCAGTTCCTGGAAATGCAGGGAGAACACCAGGTAGAAGGCCACGCCGATGGCGATGGCGATGGTCCACGGAAAGGCGTCGAAGCGACCGCCTTCCTTGAACACGGTGACCACCGCACTGAGGCCGGCGCCCATGATGATGCCGGCCTTGAGCGCCGAGGGCACCAGCGACACCACCTTGCGCGCCATGCCGGTCATGCCCAGGCCGATGGAAAATATCCCCAGCATCAGCTGGAAGGCGATCAGCGCATGCACCCGCTCCGGGCCCTCCGGGAACTGGCTGCAATAGGCCATGAGCATGGGGATGGCCGGGGTGATCCAGCCCGGCACCACGGGGTCGCCGAGCAGATGGTGCACCAGGTACAGCAGGCCGTTGAGCATGACCACCGCCAGCGCCACCTCGAAGGGCATGCCGAGAAACTCGGTCATCAGCGGGATCGCCGCCAGGTCCACCGCGCACATGAGCAGGCCCTGCATGTAGTCGGAGAGTTCGAAGCGGTAGTGGATGAAAGGCAGGCGCAGCTTGAAAGGCCCAAGGGGCGTGTAAGGCGCTTCCGGGCCTTGTTGATGCAGTTCGGACATATGGATTACCAGTGTTATTAGTATCGTTCGTAAACCAGCACGCCCCGGCGGAACCGGGGCGCTTTCATCAGGTGCAGCAGGTGATTCAGTAGGCGGCGCGGTAGATCTGCTCGATGTCGCCGGCGGTCAGGCGCCGCGGGTTATTGCGCATCAGGCGGTCGATCTTGCTGGCCTCCTCGGCCATCGCCGGGATGGCGTCCTCGGGCACGTTGAAGCTGCGCATGCCCTTGGGGATGTCGACGCTGGCGCACAGCTCGGCCATGGCCTCGACGGCCAGGTCGGCGGCGGCCTTGTCGCTCAGGCCATGGGTCTGCACGCCCAGAGCGGCGGCGATCTCGGCCATGCGCTCGACGCAGGCCAGCTTGTTCCAGGCCATCACGTAGGGCAGCAGCAAGGCGTTGCTGACCCCATGGGCGATGTTGAAGCGCCCGCCCAGCGGGTAGGCCAGGGCGTGCACGGCGCCGACCCCGGCGTTGCCGAAGGCCATGCCGGCCATCAGGCTGGCGGTGGCCATGTCTTCGCGCGCCTTGAGGTCCGCCGGGTTGGCGTAGGCCTTGGGCAACGCCTTGGCGATCAACTTGATGGCGCCGATGGCCAGGGCGTCGGTGATCGGCGAGGCATTCACCGACAGGTACGATTCCACCGCGTGCACCAGGGCATCGACGCCGCTGGCGGCGGTCACGCTGCGCGGGCAGGTCAGGGTCATCACCGGGCTGACCAGGGCCACGTCGGGCAGCAGATGGTCGCTGACGATGCCCTTTTTCAACTGCGCCTGCTTGTCCGACAGGATCGACACGTTGGTCACTTCCGAGCCGGTGCCGGCAGTGGTCGGGATGGCGATCAGCGGCGGGCCCTTGCGCTTGATCTGGTCGACGCCGAACAGCGCTTCCAGCGCGCCATCATGACCGACGTAGCCGGCAACTGCCTTGGCGATGTCGATGGCGCTGCCGCCACCGACACCGATCAGGCCATCGTGACCGCCGTCGCGATACACCTTGGCGCAGGCCTCGACGATGGCGATCTCCGGCTCCGGCTCCACGCCATCGAAGATGCCGTAGGCGTGCTCGCCGAGTTGCTTGAGCACGTGATCCACGGTGCCGGACTTGATCAGGATGGCGTCGGTGACGATCAACGGATTATTGATCTTCAGGCGGGGCAGCTCGTGTGCCAGTTGCTCGACGGCGCCCTGGCCGGTGAGCAGCTTGTTGGCGATCTTGAAGGCGGAGGTAGTCATCATCAGGCCCTTTTATGCGTTGTCTTGCGGGACGGGTTCGGGCCTGTCATAGCGATTCCTGTGCCAGCCTGGCGAAACCCTCGTGGTAGACGGGTTGCGTCGATCTGTCACAGGTCAGCGGCGCTGGTTTGCGATCAGTAAATGGATCAGGGGCCTGCCATTTGATCCATTTTCCAATCAGCCTTGTTCCCAGCGCTTCATCTTCTGCACCAGCGTCGCCTGGCTGAGACCGAGCGCCTTGGCCGCCTCGCGGGTGGTCTTGTGCTGCACCAGGGCCTTGCGGATCAGCCGCCGCTCGAGCTGCTCGACCTGCTTGCGCAGCGGCAGGCTTTCATTGCCCGAATCCGCCGTCAACAGACGCATCTCCTCGGGCAGGTCGAACAGCTCCACGGCCTCGCCGGTGCAGGTGACCACCAGGCGTTCGACCAGGTTGATCAGCTCGCGGATATTGCCGGGCCAGGCGTAGTCGGTGAGCGCATCCAGCGCTTCCAGCCCCCAGGTCAGCTCACGGCCGTAGCGCGCGTTGAACTCGGCCAGGTAGAAGTCGAGCAGCGGCTGGATTTCCTCCGGCCGCTCGCGCAGCGCCGGGATATGGATCGGCACCACGTTGAGGCGATAGTAGAGGTCGGCACGAAAGCGTCCGTCGGCGACCATCTGGCGCAGGTCGTGGTGGGTGGCGGTGATGATGCGCACGTCCACTTCCTTGAGCTCCAGGCCGCCCACGGGAATGAAGCGGCTCTCCTCGATCACCTTGAGCAGCTTGACCTGCAGGGCCAGCGGCAGATCGCCGATCTCGTCGAGAAACACCGTGCCGTGATGGGCCAGCTCCAGCAGGCCGCGCTTGCCCTTGCTGCCGGCGCCGGTAAAGGCGCCCGCCACGTAGCCGAACAGCTCGGCCTCGATCAGGTTCTCCGGCAGCGCGCCGCAGTTGAGCGCCAGGAACGGCTGGGCCGCGCGCGGGCTGCGCTTGTGGATGTACTGGGCGATCAAGGTCTTGCCGACGCCGGTTTCGCCCTGCAGCAGCACTTTCACGTCGCTGGCGGCCACCTGCCGGGCCAGGCCGAACAGGCGCCCCGAAGCCGGCAGGTTGGCCACCGGCGAGGCGTCGAGCAAATCGTCACGCTGGCCGGCGTGCAGCTTCGCGGTGCTGTTGCGCAACTGCTTGAGCTGCTGCAGTTCATCGCGTTCGTGCTTGATGCGCAGCAGTTCGGTCATGTCGCGCACCGTGCTGACCACGTAGCGCACATGGCCGGCCGCATCGAGAATCGGCGTACCGCTGACCAGCAGGCGCTTGCCCTGGCTGACGCTCTGCATCAGCGACAGCGCCCTGCCCTCCTTGAGCACCCGCAGCGACACCGACTGGGAGATCACCCCCTGCTCCACCAGCGCCTGCATGTGCTGGCCGACCACATCCTCGCTGCGCAGGCCGGTCAGCCGCTCATAGGCGCCGTTGACCTTGAGGGTGATGCCATCGGCGTCGGTGATGTACACGCCGTCGTGCAGCGCATCGAGCAATTCGCGAAAACTGGGATCGTTGAAATCCATGGGCTTTCCAGGTTACGGGCAGAAGACCTGGCAGTGTACTCGCTGGATGATCGGGCATAAAAAACCGCCGCAACCCGAGGGGCTGCGGCGGTTACGCGCACGCCGCGGAAGAGGTCATTCGTTGACCTGGGTGCGCATCTTCTCGCTGCGCCCGCGCAACCATTCCAGGGTCAGCAGCAGCAGGATCGAGAAGCCGATCAGCAGGGTCGCCGCGGCGGCGATGGTCGGGCTGAGGTTCTCGCGGATGCCGCTGAACATCTGCCGCGGCAGGGTGACCTGCTCGGGGCCGGCGAGGAACAGGGTCACCACCACTTCATCGAACGAGGTGGCGAAGGCGAACAGCGCGCCGGAGATCACGCCCGGCGCGATCAGCGGCAGGGTCACCCGGCGGAACGCGGTGATCGGCGAGGCGCCGAGACTGGCCGCGGCGCGCACCAGGTTGTAGTTGAAGCCCTGCAGGGTCGCCGACACGGTGATGATCACGAAGGGCACACCGAGCACCGCATGCACCACGATCAGCGACAGGTAGCCGTTGGCCAGGCCCAGGGGCGCGAAGAACAGGTAGCTGGCGACACCGACGATCACCACCGGCACCACCATCGGCGAGATCAGCAGGCTCATCACCAGCGCCTTGCCGCGAAACTCCGAGCGGGTCAGGCCGATGGCGGCCAGGGTGCCGAGAATCATGGCCAGCACGGTCGCGGCCGGGGCGATGATCATGCTGTTCTTCAGCGCGCGCATCCAGCCGGCCGAGCCGAAGAAGTCCTCGTACCAGCGCATCGAGAACCCTTGCATCGGGTAGATCAGAAAGGTGCCGGAGTTGAACGACAGCGGCACGATCACCAGGATCGGCAGCACCAGGAACAACAGCACCAGGCCGCAGAGCAGGCGCAAACCGTAGTACCAGGCGCGCTCGACGGGAGACATGTAGGGGCTCAACATTCTTTCAATCTCCGCTCGTTAACCTAGACGCAACCGACCCGCACCCACCAACCAGCTGTACACCACGTAGAGCAGCAGCGTGGCGACCAGCAGCAAGCCGCCCAGCGCGGTGGCCATGCCCCAGTTGATGGTGGTGTTGGTGTAGAAGGCGACGAAGTAGCTGACCATCTGGTCGCTCGGGCTGCCGAGCAGCGCGGGCGTGATGTAGTAGCCGATGGACAGGATGAACACCAGCAGGCAACCCGCGCCGACGCCGGCCAGGGTCTGCGGGAAATACACCCGCCAGAAGCTGGCGAACGGGTGGCAGCCCAGGGAGATCGCGGCGCGCATGTAGGTCGGCGAGATGCCCTTCATGACGCTGTAGATCGGCAGGATCATGAACGGCAGCATGATGTGCACCATGGAGATGTACACGCCGGTGCGGTTGAACACCAGTTCCAGCGGCTGGTCGATGATGCCGATCTTGATCAGCGCCGAGTTGATCAGCCCGCCCGACTGCAGCAGTACGATCCAGGCCGCCACGCGCACCAGGATCGAGGTCCAGAACGGCAGCAGCACCATGATCATCAGCAGGTTGCCCTGGCGGGTCGGCAGGTTGGCCAGCAGATACGCCAGCGGATAGGCCAGCGCCAGGCAGATGGCGGTGATCACCGCGCCCATCCAGAAGGTGCGGGCGAAGATGTCCAGGTAGATGGCCTGGTCCGGGGTGGTCTTGACCACCGCACCGGCATCGTCGACGCGATGGTCCAGGGCGGCGAGCAGGTAATAGGAGGTCCAGGAACTGCTGTTGCGGCGGATCACCTGCCAGTAGGCGGGGTCGCCCCAACGCTCGTCGAAGGACTCCAGCGCCTCCTTGTAGGAAGCAGGCTCGGCCTCGAACGGCAGCGCGCGGCCGGTCTTGGCCAGCAGGCTGCGGTAGCCGGCCAGTTCCATGTTCAGGCGCTTGGACAGGTCGCCGAGCTTCTGCTGTTCGCGGGCCTCGGCCAGGTCCAGGGCCAACGCCTTGTAGACGGGCTCTTCGGGCAGGCCGCGGCCGTCCCAGCTGTCGATGGCCTCGACGGTGCGCGGCAGCGAGCCGACCACGTCCGGGTTATCCACGCTGCGGTTGAGCAGCGCCACGATCGGCACCAGAAAGGTGAACACGAGAAATAGCACCAGCGGCAGGATCAGCGCCTGGGATTTCAGGCGATTCATCCGCTCGGCGCGCGCCAGGCGCTGCTTGAGCGTGGGGCCGGCGACCTCGGCATGGGGCACTGCTAGGGCCATGGGGATAACTCCGGTGAAGCGGATAAGAATTCGGGGGTAAAGCCGGAGCGCCCGCACGCGGACGCTCCTTGCAACAGGTGAGCGCTGGTGGCGTTCACCGCATTACGCCGGGCCGTTACTTGGCAGCCCAGGCGTTGAAGCGCTGCTCCAGCACTTCGCCGAAGTCGGCCCAGAAGGTCACGTCCATGGCCACCTGGTTGGCGATGTTCTGCGGTGCGGTGGGCAGGTCGGCGGCGACCTTGGCATCGAGCAGATCGACGGCTTTCGGATTCACCGGGCCGTAAGCGATGTTTTCCGAATAGGTCTTCTGGGTTTCCGGCTGCAGGGTGAAGGCGATGAACTTCATGGCCTCATCCTTGTTCTTCGCGCCCTTGGGGATGGCCCAGGCGTCGAAGTCGTAGATGCCACCGTCCCACACCACTTTCAGGCTGCTGCCCTCCTTCTGGGTGGCGGCGATGCGGCCGTTGTAGGCCGAGCTCATGACCACGTCACCGGAAGCGAGGTACTGCGGCGGCTGGGCGCCGGCTTCCCACCACTGGATGTACGGCTTGAGTTCGTCGAGTTTCTTGAACGCGCGCTCCTGGCCGTCCTTGCTCGCCAGCACCTTGTAGACGTCTTTCGGCGCAACGCCGTCGGCCATCAGGGCGAACTCGAGGGTGTACTTGGCGCCCTTGCGCAGGCCGCGCTTGCCGGGGAATTTCTTCACGTCCCAGAAATCCGCCCAGCCCGTCGGCGCGGTGCTCAGCTTGTCGGCGTTGTAGGCCATGACGGTCGACCAGACGAAGAAGCCGACGCCGCACATCGAGGCCGCACCCGGCACCAGGGCCTTCTTGTCGCCGACTACCGAGTAGTCGATTTCTTCGAACAGGTCTTCATCGCAACCACGGGCCAGCTCGGGGGACTCGACCTCGACCAGGTCCCACGACACGCTGTTGGTATCGACCATGGCCTTGACCTTGGCCATCTCGCCGTTGTATTCGCCGGCGATGATCTTGCCGTTACCGGCCGCTTCCCACGGCTGGTAGTAGGCCTTGACCTGGGCGTCTTTGTTGGCGCCACCGAAGTTGATGACGGTGAGATCTGCAGCCTGAACCTGTGCAGCGCAAACCAGGCCCAGTGTCAGCGCGGAAAGGGAGAATAGCTTCGACATTTTTATGTTGGCTCCAAGTGCTGTGGTAAAGCGCAAAACGCCGATCATTCCGCCGACAGCGGATCGAGGGCGCGAACGTGCTCGACCTGCCAGCCGAGCGGGATCACATCACCGACCGCGAGCGCAGCGTCGAGCTCGGCGATCGGTTGCTTGACGAAGAAATCGGTCTTGCCACAGACCTCCAGGCGCACGCGCACGTGGTCGCCCAGGTAGATGAACTCCGATACACGGCCGGAGAAGCGGTTGTCGCAGCCCTCGGCCGCGGCATTCAGGCGGATGCGCTCCGGGCGGATCGACAGGCTCACCGCATCGCCCGGCTGGCCGACGTTGACGGCCAGGGCCTGGACCTTTTCGCCACGCGCCAGCTGCACGGTGCAGGTGTCGCCCGTGCGCTCGACCAGCTCACCGGCGAAGCGGTTGTTCTCACCGATGAACTGGGCCACGAAGGTGTTGCGCGGCGACTCGTAGAGTTCCCGCGGCGGCGCGATTTGCTGGATCTCGCCCTGGTGGAACACGGCGACACGATCGGACATGGTCAGCGCTTCGCTCTGGTCGTGAGTCACGTAGACCACGGTCACCCCAAGGCGCTGGTGGATGTGCTTGATCTCCATCTGCATGTGCTCGCGCAGCTGCTTGTCGAGCGCGCCGAGCGGCTCGTCCATCAGCACCAGTTGCGGCTCGAACACCAGGGCACGGGCCAGGGCCACACGCTGCTGCTGGCCCCCGGAGAGCTGGGCCGGGTAGCGGCCGGCGAAGGCGTCCAGCTGCACCATCGACAGCGAGCGCTTGACCTTCTCGCCGACGTCGGCCTTGCTCATGCCGCGCACGCTGAGCGGGAAGGCCAGGTTCTCGGCTACCGTCATGTGCGGGAACAGCGCGTAGTTCTGGAACACCATGCCGATGTCGCGCTTGTGCGGCGGCACGTTGTTCAGGCGCTTGCCGGCCAGGGTGATCTCACCGGCGGTGGGCGTCTCGAAACCGGCCAGCATCATCAGGCTGGTGGTCTTGCCGGAGCCGGACGGCCCGAGCAGGGTCAGGAACTCGCCCTTGCGAATATCCAGGTTGAGATCTTTGACGATCAGGTTCTCGCCGTCGTAGCTCTTTTGCACGCCACGAAAGCTGACCAGGATGTCGCTCGAAGAAGTGTCGCCCATCACCGCACCTGCCTGTTGTTCTACCGTGAGCCAAGACTAGAACCGACGTTGGAGCCTGGAAATCGGGCGTAATGACACTTTGCTATAAGGCAGGCGGAAAGATGCTTGTAGGGCGATCCCTACAGCGATGTCGTGAATGGATACGTGCCGGCGTGACGGTGACGACGCCATCTTGCGTTGCGCCGCAAATGATGTCGCCAATGGATACGTGGCGCGCTCAGACCAGCTTGTGCTCGACCGCGTAGCGCACCAGGTCGGCCACCGAATGCAGGTTGAGCTTCTGCATCAGGCGTGCCTTGTGGGTGCTGATGGTCTTGCTGCTGAGCGCCAGGTGGGCGGCGATCTCGTTGACGCCCTCGCCCTGCACCAGGCGCTCGAACACCGAGAACTCGCGCTCCGACAGCAGCGCATGGGGCGGCCGGGAGTCGGTCAGGCCGACCTCGAAGACCATGCGGTCGGCCAGTTCGGGATCAATGTAGCGCCCGCCGCCGGCGACCTTGCGGATCGCGGTGAGCAGCAACGCCGGGTCGCTGTCCTTGGTGGCGTAGCCGGCGGCGCCGATCTTCAGGGCGCGGGCGGCCATCTGCGCCTCGTCGTGCATCGACAGGACCAGAATCGCCGGTGCCTGGCTCAACGCACGAATCCGCGGAATCGCCTCCAGGCCGTTGACGCCGGGCATGGAGATATCCAGCAGCACCACCTCGCATGGTGTATGCCGCAGGGTTTCCAGCAACTGCTCGCCGTTGCTCGCTTCGCCGACCACCTGCAGGTCACGGGCCATGCCGATCAGTTGCTTGATGCCCTCGCGGACGATGGTGTGGTCTTCGGCCACCAGTACTCGGATCACGGGCTCAACCTCCTAGTCATCGGATGTGCACTCGCTCAGCGGCACCCGCACGCGCAACAGGGTACCTTCGCCGGGCCGGCTGTCGAGGCTCAATTGTCCGCCGAGCATCAGCACCCGCTCGCGCATGCCCACCAGGCCGAAGGAGTCGGCACGGATGGCAGCCGGGTCGAAGCCGCGGCCATCATCGCTGATCGACAGGCGCAGGCTATCGCCCAGCAGTTCCAGGCGCACCGTTACGGTATGCGCCTGGGCATGGCGCATGACGTTGGTCAGCGATTCCTGAAGAATGCGGAACAGCCCGGTGGCCTTGGCGTCGCTCAGCGGCGGCACATACTCGGGCACCTCGACCAGGCAGGGAATCTGCGTGCGCGCCTCGAAGCGTCGGGCCTGCCATTCGATGGCCGAGGCGATGCCGGCATCCAGGATCGGCGGACGCAGGGCGGTGGCCACGTCGCGCACCAGCTGGAACAGGTTGGCGATCAGCTTCTTCATGTTGTCCAGGCGCTCGCGCAGGCCGGGGTCGAGGTCGGCGAAGCCCAGTTCGCACATCGAGGTTTCCAGCTTGAGCACGGTGAGCACCTGACCGAGCTCGTCGTGCACCTCGCGGGCGATCCGCGCCTTTTCCTCTTCGCGCACGCTTTCCAGGTGGGCGGACAGGTCGCGCAGGCGCGCCTGGGATTCGGCCAGCGCCAGCTCGTTGCGCTTGTTGTCGCTGATATCCCAGACCACGCCGTCCCAGATCACCCGGCCGTCGGCCAGGCGCCGGGCCATGGCCTTGATGTCCACCCAGCGCGATTCGCCGGCCTGGGTGAGCATGCGGCCCTGCCAGTGCCAGTCGCTGTCGCTGTCGAAGGCCTGGTCCTGGGTGCGGTGGTAGTCGGCCTTGTCGTCCGGATGCACCAGGCTGCGCAGGCCATGGTCGGGCGCCAGCAGGGTGGAGGCCCGATAGCCGACCAGGCTTTCGCTGCCCTCGCCGATAAAGGCGAACAGCGCCGGATCGCCGGGCCGTGCGCGCTCCAGGCGAAACACCACGCCCGGCACGTTGGCGGCGATACCCTGCAGGCGCGACTCGCTTTCCTGCAGGGCGGCCAGGGCACGGCGGCGTTCGGTCACGTCAGTGATGAACACCACCAGGTATTCGGTATCGCGGTACTGCAGGAAGCTCAACGACACATCCACCGGCAGGCGGCTGCCGTCGGCGCGCAGGCATTCGGTCTCGAAGCGCGGCGGCCGTTCGTCACCCTTGCGCGCCAGGCGCCACAGGTTGAGCCAGCGGTCCATGCTCATGTCCGGTTCGAAATCGCGCAGCGGCCGATCCACCAGCGCGCCGCTGCGGTAACCGAGCATGGCTTCGGCGGCGTGGTTGGCGTAGCGCACGTGGCTGTCCCAGTTGACCCAGAGGATGCCCACCGTGCTGTTGTCGATGGAGAACTGCGACAGGCGCAAGGCGTCGCGGGCAATCTCCCGCAGCTCCACCTCGTGGCGCGCGGCGAGCAGGCGAAACTCCAGGGTGTCGCGCTGGCGACGCAGCCACAGCGCCAGCGCCAGCGCGAACACCAGCAACAGACCGAGCAGCAGGCTGATGGCACGCCAGAAGCTCGCCGAGCTTTCCTGTTGCAGGTAGCTCGGCGGCAGCCAGCGGTTGTGCAGGTCATCGAGCTCGCGGGCCGACAGGTTGCGCAACGCGACGTCGATGATCGCCGACAACTCCGGCAGGTCGCGCCGTGTGGCCACCCGCAGCAACTGCGGGAAGCCGATATCACCGACGATGGCCAGGCCGAGAAACTCCGGTTCCCGGGACAGGCGCCCCAGCTGCGCCTCATCGAGCACCGCATAGCTGGCCTGCTGATTGACGACGCGCTGCAGCGCCTGGCGCGGGGTATTGGTGATGTCCAGCTTGAGCTTCGGGTAGCTGCTGCGCAGGTAGTCGAGCACCGCATCGGAGCCCTTCAGGGCAACCGTTGAGCGGCCGTCGAGCTGCTCCAGATCGACCGCGCCACCGCCGTCACGCTCGCCGACCAGCAGGTGCGAGACACGCAGAAAGGGATCGGAAAACACCCAGCGTCTCAGCCCGGCCGGGGTCTGGCTAAGGCCCGCGGCCAGATCGAGCTGATCGCTGCGCAGCGCCTGTTCCAGTTCCTCCGCCGTCTGGAAGGTGCGCCAGCGCACCTGCACGCCCATCTGCGCGGCCAGGGTGTTGACGATCTCCACGTTGGCCCCGGTCAGGCGGTGCAGGCGGCGGTCGAGCTGGGCGTAGGGCGGCTGCAGCACCACGCCGGCACGCAGCAACGGATTGGCGGCGAGCCATTGCTGCTGCGCGGCATCGAAGATGGCCGCCGGCGCCGCTGGCGGCTGATCCGCCCATAGCGTGGCGGGGATGCTCAGGATCAGAAGAAACAGCCAGCGCAGGATCATGCACGAACACCAGAAACGAATCGGAAGCCGCCAAGCTGAACACTGGTGGCACAGGCCGCATTAAGCACCATCAGGATCTGACAAATCCACGACAAGTGATTAGGCTGCCCTGCATCGAATACTTTCAGGCCCTGCCATGACACGCCTTCGCCACCTGCCCCGCTACGCCCTGTGCCTGACCCTGCTGGCCGGTGCCCTGGCCGTGCATGCCGAACAGAGCCCACCCGCCAAAGACGGCGAAAAAGCCGAGGCCAAGCCCGCGCAGCGGGCGTCACTGCCCGAGCGCAGCGACCTCGAAGCATTGGCTCTGGAGCGCCAACTGGCCGCCAACGAGCAGCAGCAGCTCGACGCCGCCGGCACCACCTTTCTCGCGCTCTGGCGACCGGCCAATGACCCGGCCCCCATGGGTGCGGTGATCCTGATTCCCGGGGATGAAGAGAGTGCCGATGCGCCCCCCACTGTCGGCCCGCTGCGCCGCAGGTTGCCAGACGCCGGCTGGCACAGCCTGAGCCTGACCTTGCCGGACCCCCAGGGTGCCAACCTGCCGGTGCGCGTCGCCGAGCCGCCTGCGAGCGGAGACGGCAAAGCTGCCGAGGCCCCGGCAGAAAAGGCCCCAGAGCCGACCACCCCGGCCCCGCCAAGCGAAGCACCATCGCCTGACGCAGAGGCGGCACGCGCGGCCCATGTCGAACGGGTATTCGCACGTATCGATGCCGGCATCGCCTTTGCCGGCCAGCAGCAGGCCAAGGTCGTGGTGCTGCTCGGCCATGGCAGCGGCGCCTACTGGGCGGCGCGTTATATCGCCGAGCGCAAGCCTGCCAACATTACTCATCTGGTATTGGTGGACACCCGCCAGCCGGAGGGTTTCGACGCGCCGTTCAATGACCTGCTGGCGCAGCTCACCGCCAAGGTCGGCGATTTCTATTACCGCGACAGCGCCAGTGCTCGGCAGGCGGCGTTGGCACGCAAACAACTGAGTCAGCGGCAGAAACAGCCTGCCCTGGTGCAGGTCAGCCTGGATGCCCTGCCGGGCAATCCCGATGTCGCCCAGGAACAGCTGTTCCGTCGTCTGCGCGGCTGGCTGGACAAGCACGCCGGCGGCGCCAAGTAGGCGCCAGACCGCTCAGCGGAAACCGCGGCGCTGGCGGATCAGCGCATAGGCATTGTGCAGTTCGCGGGTCGCCTCGGTGGCCTCACGGACCTTCTCGGGTGCCGCGCCGCTACCGGCCATCTTGTCGGGGTGATGGCGGCTGAGCAGGCGGCGATAGGCCTTCTTGATCTGCTGGACGTCACTGTCGGCCGTCACGCCGAGCAGGCGCAGGGCCTGCTGATAGGCGTCGGCCGCCGCGGTCGGCGGGCCGCGACGCGGCGAGTAGCCGGCGCTCAGGGCCTCCTGGGCCTCGGCGGAAACGCCCAGCCACTTGCCCCATAACAGGATCAGTTCGCGCTCGGCCTGGCCCACCTTGCCATCGGCCCAGGCCATGCGCCAGCAGGCGCGCAACAATTCCTGGGCCTCGCTGCGGCGGCGTTGCAGGGGGCCGCGCAGGCTGTCCTGGCCGGTCTTGCCACGCGCGAAGGCCTCGATGGCTGCAGCCCTGCCTGCCTCGCCAAGCGCCAGGCGCTGCATCTCGGCGCGGGCCTGACGAATGTGCGCCTGCTGCACCACGCCATCGCTCTTGGCCAGGCGCCCCAGCATGACGAACAGCAAGGCGTCGTCACCCACGGCGGACCTGCCCACCAGTCGCTCGCCCAGGGCCTTCCAGCCGCGCAGGCCCAGGCGGCGATCCAGCACCTGGCCGAGCAGGCCGCCGAGCAACAGACCGGGAATGCTTGCCAGGGCGTAGCCGGCCAGCGCCCCCACCAAGGTCAGCGGCCAGTACATCAGCGCTCGCCCTGCAGCAGCGATTCCACTTCGGCCAGGCGCTCGTGGGTGCCGACATCCACCCAGCGGCCGGTGAAGCGCTCGCCCGTCACCTGCTGGCCTGCCATCGCCTGCCTCAGCAAGGGCGCGAGCTTGAACGCGCCGGGCTGGCAGCTGGCGAACAGCACCGGGTTGAGCACGGCGATGCCGCTGTAGGTGAGGCTGTCAGCATCCGCTGCGGCATCCGCTACCCGCCCCTCGACAAGGCCAAAGTCCCCCGTCGGGTGATGGGCGGGATTGTCCACCAGCACCAGGTGAGCCTTTTCGGAAAAGGGCCTGCGCAGGGCCGAAAAATCGTAGTCGGTGAAGATATCGCCGTTGACCACCACGAACGGCTCATCGCCGAGCAGCGGCAGCGCCTTGAAGATACCGCCGCCGGTTTCCAGTGGCTCGCCTTCGGCCGAGTAACGAATGCGCACGCCGTAGCGTCCGCCCTCACCCAGGTAATCTTCGATCTGCTGGCCGAGCCAGGCATGATTGATCACCAGTTCGCTGAAACCCGCGCGCGCCAAGGCCCGTACGTGATACTCGATCAATGGCACGCCGGCGGCGCGCACCAGGGGTTTGGGCGTGTGCAGGGTCAGCGGCCGCAGGCGCTCGCCCTTGCCGGCGGCAAGAATCATCGCCTTCATCGAGCGGCCTCCGCAGCGCCTTTGAGCTGCGCGATCAGCGCGCCGAGTTCGGCCAGCTCCGGGCGCCGCTCGAGCACCGCCTCTATATAAGCGAAGAAGCGTGGCACGTCGGCCAGGTAACGCGGCTTGCCGTCGCGGTGGCAGATGCGCGCGAAGATACCGATCACCTTGAGGTGGCGCTGCACGCCCATCAGGTCGCTGGCGCGTAAGAAGTCCGCCAGCTCATCCTGCACCGCAATGCCGGCGGCGCGCGCCTTGTGCCAGTAGTCTTCGAGCCAGCCCTGCACACGCGCCTCTGGCCAGCTGAGAAAGGCGTCCTTGAACAGGCTGGTGATGTCATAGGTGACCGGCCCGTAGACGGCATCCTGGAAATCCAGCACGCCGGGGTTGGGTGCGCTGAGCATCAGGTTGCGCGGCATGTAGTCGCGGTGCACCAGCACCTTGGGCTGTGCCAGGGCGCTGTCGATCAGCAGCGTGCAGATACGCTGCCAGGCGGCCTGCTGCTCGCCATTCAGGGTAAGGCCGAGCTCGCGGGCGACGTACCAATCCGGAAACAATTGCAGCTCGCGGCGCAGCAAGGCCTCGTCGTAGTGCGGCAGGCCGGCATCCATCGGCATCTGCTGATAGGCCAGCAAGGCCTCGATGGCAGGCGCGAACAGCTGATCGGCATTGTCGCCGTCGATCACTTCCAGGTAGGTCTGGCGCCCCAGGTCGCTGAGCAGCAGAAAGCCCTGTTCGAGATCCGCCCCGTGGATGTGCGGCACGTTAAGCCCGGCGCGGGCGAGCAGATTGGCCACCTCGACGAAGGGCCGGCAGTTCTCCTGCGGCGGCGGCGCATCCATCAGGATCAGGCTGCGCCCATCCGCCTCCCAGCGGAAATAGCGGCGAAAACTGGCGTCGCTGCTGGCCGGCTGCAGCACGGCATCCGGCACCGCCCCCCAGCCGTTGGAAGCGAACAGGGCCTGCAGCTGCGGCTCGAGCCACTGCTGAAGGCGTTGCAGACGTACATCGTGATCAGGCATTGCAAGGGTCTCCGACGGCGCTAGCCGTTGCGCGGGTCATGCTTTATTATCCAGCATCTTTTTCAGCCCATCGAGAGGCGTGCGGCCCCTGGGCCAAAAGCGCACAGGAAGCCCGGAAAACAAGATGGCAGTAAAATACCCCGCTTTTCGCAAGAAATTCCCGCTTCTGGTAACGGGTGGCCTGTTGGCCCTGCAGCCCTTCGCCAGCCCATTCGCCACCGCTGCCGAACAATTCGACTGCCAGGCATCGCCGACCGGCGGTTGGGCCTGTGCACCGAAATCCAGCAACGCCAACCTGCCGAGCCGGCCGACCCACAGTGCCAACTCGGTCAGCGCGGGTACCGGCGCGACGGCTGCCGCCCAGCCTGATACCAAGGCTGCGCCGACGCAAGTGACCGAAGCCGGTGGCCGTGCCCTGGCCTCGCGCAGTGCCGACTACAGCCACCTGGACTGGGTGCCCCGCGAGAAGCTCACCAGCGCGCAGCTGGCGGAGATCGGCCCGGCCTGCTCCGGCGCCTACATCGAGCCTAGCCGCCCGGGCATGAATGACACCACGCCGATGAGCGAAGCGCCGATGTTCGTCTCGGCCAAGGCTTCGCGTTATCAGCAGGAAGAGCAGGTCGCGACCCTCGCCGGTGACGTGGTGGTGCGCCAGGCCGGCATGCAGGTCGAGGCCGACGAGGCCAACCTGCACCAGGCCGAAAACCGTGGCGAGCTGGTCGGCAACGTCCGCCTGCGCGACCAAGGCGCCCTGGTGGTGGGTGACCGGGGCGAGCTGCAACTGGACAACGGCGAGGCGCGCATCGACAACGCCGAGTTCGTGATGCACGCCGCCCACGTGCGCGGCAGCGCGGCCTACGCCAAGCGCGAAGAAACCGCGATCATCCGCCTCAAGGACGGTACCTATACCAGTTGCGAACCGGGCAGCAACGCCTGGCACCTGACCGGTAACAACATCACCCTGAACCCGGCTACCGGCTTCGGCACCGCGACCAACGTCACGCTGCGGGTCAAGGATTTCCCGGTGTTCTACACGCCGTACATCTACTTCCCGATCGACGACCGTCGCCAGTCCGGCTTCCTGCCGCCGAGCTTCGGCACCTCCGGCAGCAACGGCCTGACCCTGCAGACCCCGTATTACTTCAACCTGGCGCCGAACTTCGACGCCACGCTGTACCCGACCTACATGGCCAAGCGCGGCCTGTTGATGGAAGGCGAGTACCGCTACCTGACCCGCAACAGCGAAGGCCAGCTCGGCGCCGCCTACCTGGACGACCAGGAAGACGAGCGCAAGCTGCAGTCGGACTACAAAGACCAGCGCTGGATGTACAGCTGGCAGCACAAGCAGGGCCTCAATGACCGCCTGCTGAGCGAGGTCGACTACACCGATATCAGCGATCCCTACTACTTCCAGGACCTGAAGACGGATCTGGGTATTGATAACACGCGATACGTCAATCAGCGCGGAACGTTGACCTGGCGCGGCAACAGCTATACGGCGCGGCTCAATGCCCACGCTTACGAGCTGGCCACCATCACGGACCTGACTCCCTACAATCGTCTGCCTCAGATCACCCTGGATGGGAAGCTGCCCGTGGAACCGGGCGGGCTGAACTTCACCTACGGAACCGAACTGGTTCGCTTCGATCGAGACCTGCGCAGCGGCAACTTCATCAACGAAAATGGTATTTCCGAAGGCCCTTGGTATGACGCCCGCGTGCGCGGGCTGGCCCGTGCGAATGGCACGCGCATGCACGTGGAGCCTGGCGTAAGCCTTCCGTTGGACTGGAGCTGGGGCTTTATCAAACCTCAGGTCAAATACCTGCAGACCAACTACGACCTTGATCTCGATCAGCAAGGCAAGAACAGCCTCCTCCCCGAGCAGAGCTACAGCAGTAGCCAAAACCGTGGCATCGGCCTGTTCAGCGTAGACAGCGGTCTGTATTTTGACCGCGACACAAGTCTCTTCGGTCGAGAGGCACGACAAACGTTAGAGCCACGCCTGTTCTACCTCTATGTGCCTGAAGAAGATCAAACCGATATTCCCGTGTTCGACAGCGGTGAAAGCACTTTCAACTACGCATCGCTGTGGCGCGAGAACCGCTTTAGCGGCAAGGATCGCATTGGCGACGAGAACCGTATCTCGCTTGGCGTGACGTCCCGCTGGATCGAGCCTAATGGCTTCGAGCGCCAACGCTTCAGCATCGGCCAGGCCTTCTATTTCGAAGACCGCAAGGTGCAGATGCCGGGTATCGACTATCGTGACCGCGCCGACGCGCAGTCATCGGTCTCGCCCTACGCCCTGGAATACATGTACCGCTACAACCAGGACTGGCGCTTCACCTCGGACTTCAACTGGGATCCGGACAGCCATCGCACCCGCTCCGGCAGTGCCATGTTCCACTATCAGCCAGCTGACAATCCCCGCAAAGTGGTCAATGCCGGCTACCGCTATCGCAATGACACCATCCGCTACGACCAGAGCACCGGTACATGGGGCTTTGGCAGCGATTATGGGGTTGAAGGCAATCCTAATTTCATCAAGGACTACTACAAGATCAGCCAGCATGACTTCTCGGTCATCTGGCCAATCGGCCCGCAGTGGAGCCTGATCTCGCGCTGGCAGTACGACTACGGCCGCAACCGCACCCTGGAAGCCTTTGGCGGCTTCGAGTACGACAGTTGCTGCTGGAAGCTGCGCGTCATCAACCGCTATTGGATCGACTACGACGAGGTCAGCCTCAACCCCTCGCGCAACGACGAACCAGACAGCGGCATCTTCCTGCAGATCGTCCTCAAAGGCCTGGGTGGCGTGACTGGCAACAACGTTGAGACATTCCTCGACCAAGGCATTCAAGGTTACCGTGAACGTGAAGAGCAAGCTCGCTGAGTGCGTGCGCCCGCTGCTGCTGGGCGCACTGTTTCTGGGTACCGCGGCGCACGCCGATGTACAGCCTCTCAACCGCGTGGTGGCGATCGTCGATAACGACGTGATCATGCAGACCCAGCTCGACGCCCGGGTGCGCGAGGTGCAACAGACCATCGCCAAGCGCGGCGCCGAGGTGCCGCCGGCCAACGTGCTGACCCAGCAGGTGCTGGATCGCCTGATCCTGGAAAACATCCAGCTGCAGATGGGCGAGCGCTCCGGCATTCGCATCAGCGACGAAGAACTCAACCAGGCCATGGCCACCATTGCCCAGCGCAACGGCATGACCCTCGAGCAGTTCCGCGACGCCCTGGCCAAGGACGGCCTGTCGTTCAACGACGCCCGCGACCAGGTGTCCCGCGAGATGATCATCAGCCGTGTGCGCCAGCGCCGGGTGGCCGAGCGCATTCAGGTCACCGAGCAGGAAGTGAAGAACTTCCTCGCCTCCGACCTGGGCAAGATGCAGCTGTCCGAAGAGTTCCACCTGGCCAACATCGTCATCCCGGTGCAGGAAGATGCCTCCTCCGATGCGCTGCAAGCTGCCGAGCGCCGGGCCCAGGACATTTACCAGCAAGCGCGCCAGGGCGCCGATTTCGGCCAGCTGGCGATCGCCAACTCGGCCAGTGAAACGGCGCTTGACGGTGGTGACATGGGCTGGCGCAAGGCCGCGCAGTTGCCGCCGCCATTCGACGCCATGATCAGCGCCATGAACGTTGGCGATGTCACCGAGCCGATCCGCACCCCAGGTGGTTTCATCCTCCTCAAGGTGCTGGAAAAGCGTGGCGGTGAGGCCGCGGCGGTGCGCGAGGAAGTGAACGTACGCCACATCCTGATCAAGCCGAGCGAAATCCGCACCGACGCCGAGGCCAAGGTACTGGCCGAGCGCCTGTATCAGCGCATCGAGTCCGGGGAAGACTTCGCCGAGCTGGCGAAGAATTTCTCCGAAGACCCGGGCTCGGCCCTCAACGGCGGCAGCCTGAGCTGGATCGACCCGAATGCTCTGGTACCTGAGTTCCGCGAGGTGATGAACAACACCGCCAGCGGTGAGGTTTCCAAGCCCTTCAAGAGCCAGTTCGGCTGGCACGTGCTGCAGGTCATGGGCCGTCGCGCCACCGACAGCAGCGAGCAGGTGCGCGAGCAACAGGCGCTGAACCTGCTGCGCAACCGCAAGTACGAAGAAGAGCTGCAAACCTGGCTGCGTCAGATTCGCGACGAAGCCTATGTGGAGATCAAGCTGTAACCCAGCCTGACGCTCATGAAAGCCCGGCCAAGCGCCGGGCTTTTTCATGCAGGCCTGGGCTAGAATCGCGCTCTCTCTATCACGAGACCGGATCATGCCCGACAGCCTGCGCTTCGCCCTCACCCCTGGAGAACCCGCCGGTATCGGCCCGGACCTGTGCCTGTTGCTTGCCCGCCAGCGGCAGACCCATGCGCTGATCTGCGTCGCCAGCCGGGCACTGATGCAGGCGCGCACGGCGGAGCTGGGGCTGCAGATCGACCTGATCGACGCCACGCCCGATGCCTGGCCGACCCAGCCTGCCCCAGCAGGCAGCCTGTACATCTGGGATACACCGCTGGGCGAGCCGGTGGTCGCCGGCGAGCTCAACAAAGCCAATGCCGCCTACGTTCTGCAAACCCTGACCCGAGCGGCCCAGGGCTGCCTGGACGGCAGCTTCGCCGGCCTGGTCACCGCCCCGGTGCACAAGGGCATCATCAACGAGGCGGGAATGGCATTCTCCGGCCATACCGAATTTCTCGCCGACCTGACCGGTACCCCCCAGGTGGTGATGATGCTGGCAACCCGCGGCCTGCGGGTTGCCCTGGTCACTACCCACCTGCCACTCAAGGACGTGGCCAGCGCCATCACCGCCGAGCGCCTGCAGCGGGTAACGCGCATCCTCCACGCTGACCTGCGCGACAAGTTCGGCATTGCAGCACCGCGCATACTGGTCTGCGGCCTCAACCCCCATGCCGGCGAAGGCGGCCACCTGGGGCGCGAGGAGATCGAGATCATCGAGCCTGCACTCGAGCAATTGCGTGCCGAAGGCATGGATCTGGTCGGCCCGCTGCCGGCCGACACGCTGTTCACGCCCAAGCACCTGGAGCATTGCGACGCGGTGCTTGCCATGTATCACGACCAGGGCCTGCCGGTGCTCAAGTACAAGGGCTTTGGGGCCGCGGTGAACGTGACCCTGGGCCTGCCGATCATCCGTACTTCGGTGGACCACGGCACCGCGCTGGATCTTGCCGGCACCGGGCGCATTGAGTGCGGCAGCCTGCAGGTCGCCCTGGAAACCGCCTACGAGATGGCGCACAGCCGCCTGCTCCCGTGAGCGACTTGCCTGGAGTGGCGAGCGCCGCCGCTCGATAGGCGTTCCCTGCTAAACTGCGCGTTTTCGCCTGACCGCTTTACGCGCTTGCTTGATGCTTGCAGCTTGAAGCCTGGAGCTGCTTTTCAGATGTCCGAGCCTTACCAACACCGCGCGCGCAAGCGCTTCGGCCAGAACTTCCTTCATGACGCCGGAGTGATTCACCGTATCCTGCGCGCCATCCATGCCCGCGAAGGCGAGCACCTGCTGGAGATCGGCCCGGGCCAGGGCGCACTCACCGAGGGCCTGCTCAACAGCGGCGCACAGCTCGACGTGATCGAGCTGGATCTGGACCTGATCCCGATCCTGCAGGCCAAGTTCGCCGACCAGCCGCGCTTTCGCCTGAACCAGGGCGATGCCCTCAAATTCGATTTTTCGACCCTGCAGGCGGCGCCCAACAGCCTGCGGGTGGTCGGCAACCTGCCCTACAACATTTCCACGCCGCTGATTTTCCACCTGCTGGACAACGCCCACCTGATCCGCGACATGCACTTCATGCTGCAGAAGGAAGTGGTCGAGCGCCTGGCTGCCGGCCCAGGAGGCGGCGACTGGGGGCGGCTGTCGATCATGGTGCAGTACCACTGCCAGGTGGAACACCTGTTCAACGTCGGCCCCGGCGCGTTCAACCCGCCACCCAAGGTCGACTCGGCCATCGTGCGCCTGGTGCCCCATCAGGTGCTGCCGCACCCGGCCAAGGATCACCGCCTGCTCGAACGGGTGGTGCGCGAAGCCTTCAACCAGCGCCGCAAGACGCTGCGCAACACCCTCAAGGCGCTGCTGCCGGCCAGCGAGATCGAGGCGGCCGGCGTCGATGGCAGCCTGCGCCCGGAGCAGCTGGACCTGGCCGCCTTCGTGCGCCTGGCCGACCAGTTGGCCCAGCAACCCGCGCCTTCGCCCACCTGATTGATCGAGTGCCCATGTCCGACCCTCGTTACCAGATCGACGTCACCATCGTCACCCGCTACCTGCCGGAGCAGTCGCAGCCCGAGCAGAGCCGTTTCGCCTTTGCCTACGATGTGACCATTCACAACGCCGGTGAGCTGCCAGCCCAGCTGCTGGCGCGCCACTGGGTGATCACCGACGGCAACGGCCAGGTACAGGAAGTGCGCGGCGCGGGCGTGATCGGTGAACAGCCGCTGATCGCCCCCGGCGAAAGCCATCGCTACAGCAGCGGCACGCTGCTGGCCACCCAGGTCGGCACCATGCAGGGCAGCTATCAGATGCTGGCCGACGATGGCCAGCGCTTCGATGCCCCCATCGCGCCCTTCCGCCTCGCCGTCCCTGGGGCGCTGCACTAAGGGTCTACCCCCGTTTCGTTCGTGGCCGCGCCGGAGCCATTTTTTGCGCGAGGCAAGGCATGAGGAGAGAAGTTTGGTTATTCCAAATGAACGACGAATAACGCAGCATCGCGCAAAAAATGGCCCGGCCCTTCGGGTTGCGCGAAAAATTGCACCATGCCGCGTTGCGAGGCTTGGCAAGGGAGCGACCATTACCTGCGCCTCACGCCTTACCTGGTGCAATTTTTCGCAGCAACACGGCTCACGACGAAACGGGGGTAGACCCTAATGGCGACCTATGCCGTCGGCGATCTGCAGGGCTGCCTGAAACCCCTGCAGTGCCTGCTCGAACGCGTCGCCTTCGACCCGACCCATGACCGCCTGTGGCTGGTGGGTGACCTGGTCAACCGCGGTCCGGCATCCCTGGAGACCCTGCGCTTTCTCCATGGCATGCGCGACGCGCTGGTCTGCGTACTGGGCAATCACGACCTGCACCTGCTCGCCGCCTCGCGCAACATCGAACGCCTCAAGCGCGGCGACACCCTGCGCGAGATCCTCGAGGCGCCGGATCGCGACGAGCTGCTGGATTGGCTGCGCCAGCAGAAGCTGCTGCATTACGACGAGCAGCGCGACACCGCCCTGGTGCACGCCGGCATACCGCCGCAGTGGAATATCGCCAAGGCGCTGCGCCGCGCCGCCGAAGTCGAGAACGCGCTACGCGACGATGCCCTGTACCCGATGTTCCTGGACGGCATGTACGGCAACGAGCCGGCACGCTGGGACAAGGAGTTGCACGGCATCGCCCGGCTGCGGGTGATCACCAACTATTTCACCCGCATGCGCTTCTGCAAGGCCGATGGCACCCTGGACCTGAAGAGCAAGGAAGGCCTGGACAGCGCACCGGCCGGTTACCTCCCCTGGTTCAGCCACCCGCAACGCAAGACCCGTGACCAGAAGATCATCTTCGGCCACTGGGCGGCCCTGGAAGGGCACTGCGACGAGCCCGGCGTGTTCGCCCTGGATTCGGGCTGCGTGTGGGGCGGCACCATGACCCTGATGAACATCGATAGCGGCGAGTACCATCGCTGCGACTGTAGCGAGGAAACAGCATGAGCGAGTTCAAACGCATCGCCCCCGAACAGGCCCAGGCCCTGCGCAAGAAAGGCGCCGTGGTCGTCGATATCCGCGATCCGCAGAGTTTCGCCGCCGGGCACATCCGTGCCGCCGAGCACCTGGACAACTATTCGTTGGCCGACTTCATCGCCAAGGCCGACCTCGACGCGCCGCTGATCGTCACCTGCTATCACGGCAACTCCAGCCAGAGCGCCGCCGCTTATCTGGTGGGCCAGGGCTTCTCCGAGGTGTACAGCCTCGACGGTGGCTTCGAGCTGTGGCGCAGCACCTACCCACAGGACACCGAATCCAGCCAGGCGGACTGAAGACCCTCTCACCCCTACGCCGAGAGGACGGTCACAAATATTTTCCCTGCGCCAGCCCCCCGCCAACACTGGGTTTGGCGGCCTGCGCGGCGTCGCCACGACGCCTGCCACGGCAATTGCGCCTTGACCTTGCCGATTACCAACTATCCTTGTCGTAGGCCATCCCAATTCAGGTAGCCGGCCAACCGGCCGAACGGGCCATCGGTACTCACCTTCAGCAGCCAGCCAGGGCCGCGCGACACAGGGTCAGGCGGGAGAAGGCAGCCGATACGCCTTGCGCGAGAGACGCAAGGCGGCTGTCCTCAACCTGCCATGCGACGGATAGCTGACCATGGGGTTCTGACTGACCAAAGGAGGTGTTCGGGGGATTCACCTCGGTCGCGCAAGCGCCGGGTCTGCATGCACCCGCTCGACCGATCCCGGCCGGCTCCCAGCATCGAGCGAGGTGAAGTCATGAGCATTTTCAGTCACTTCCAGCAACGATTCGAGGCGACACGCCAGGAGGAGTACTCGCTGCAGGAGTACCTTGAACTGTGCAAGCAGGATCGCAGCGCCTATGCCAGCGCGTCCGAGCGCCTGCTGATGGCCATCGGCGAACCGGAGTTGCTCGATACCTCCCACAACCCTCGGCTGTCGCGCATCTTCTCAAACAAGGTGATCCGCCGTTATCCCGCCTTCGCCGATTTCCACGGCATGGAGGAATGCATCGAGCAGATCGTCTCCTACTTCCGCCACGCCGCCCAGGGCCTGGAGGAGAAGAAGCAGATCCTCTACTTGCTGGGACCGGTCGGCGGCGGCAAGTCTTCGCTGGCGGAAAAGCTCAAGCAGTTGATGGAGAAGGTGCCCTTCTACGCCATCAAGGGTTCGCCGGTGTTCGAGTCGCCCCTGGGGCTGTTCAACGCCGCCGAGGACGCGGCGATTCTCGAGGAGGACTACGGCATTTCCCGGCGTTACCTGGGCAGTATCATGTCGCCCTGGGCCAGCAAGCGCCTGGCCGAATTCGGTGGTGATATCAGCCAGTTCCGGGTGGTCAAGCTCTACCCCTCGATCCTCAATCAGATCGCCATCGCCAAGACCGAGCCGGGGGACGAGAACAACCAGGACATCTCCGCCCTGGTCGGCAAGGTGGATATCCGCAAGCTCGAGGAATTCCCCCAGAACGATGCCGACGCCTACAGCTACTCGGGCGCGCTGTGCCGGGCCAACCAGGGCCTGATGGAATTCGTCGAGATGTTCAAGGCGCCGATCAAGGTGCTGCACCCGCTGCTCACCGCCACCCAGGAAGGCAACTACAACAGCACCGAGGGCCTGGGCGCGATTCCCTATAACGGCATCCTGTTGGCCCACTCCAACGAGTCGGAGTGGCACACCTTCCGCAACAACAAGAACAACGAAGCCTTCATCGACCGCATCTACATCGTCAAGGTGCCCTACTGCCTGCGCGTCAGCGACGAGATCAAGATCTACGACAAGCTGCTGGTCAGCAGCTCCCTGGCCAACGCCCATTGCGCGCCCGACACCCTGAAGATGCTCGCGCAATTTTCCACCCTGTCGCGCCTCAAGGAGCCGGAAAACTCCAACATCTACTCGAAGATGCGCGTCTACGACGGCGAAAACCTCAAGGATACCGATCCCAAGGCCAAGTCGATCCAGGAGTACCGCGATGCCGCCGGCGTCGACGAAGGCATGAACGGCCTGTCGACCCGCTTCGCCTTCAAGATTCTTTCCAAAGTGTTCAACTTTGACCCGCACGAGGTGGCGGCCAACCCGGTGCACCTGCTCTACGTACTGGAACAGCAGATCGAACAGGAACAGTTCCCCGGCGAAACCCGCGAACGCTACCTGCGCTTCATCAAGGAATACCTGGCGCCGCGCTATATCGAGTTCATCGGCAAGGAAATCCAGACCGCCTATCTGGAGTCCTACAGCGAATACGGCCAGAACATCTTTGACCGCTATGTGCTGTACGCCGATTTCTGGATACAGGATCAGGAATACCGCGACCCGGAAACCGGCGAAATCCTCAACCGCGTGGCCCTCAACGAGGAACTGGAGAAGATCGAGAAGCCGGCCGGCATCAGCAACCCGAAGGATTTCCGCAACGAGATCGTCAACTTCGTGCTGCGCGCCCGGGCCAACAACAACGGCAAGAACCCGACCTGGCTCAGCTACGAGAAGCTGCGGGTGGTGATCGAGAAGAAGATGTTCTCCAACACCGAGGACCTGCTGCCGGTCATCAGCTTCAACGCCAAGGCCAGCAAGGAGGATCAGCAGAAGCACAACGACTTCGTCAAACGCATGGTCGAGCGCGGCTATACCGAGAAGCAGGTGCGCCTGCTGTCGGAATGGTATCTGCGCGTACGTAAATCGCAATAAAGCAGCCGCAAGCTGCAAGCCTCAAGCTGCAAGCGAAAGCACCTGGCTTTTCACTTGTGACTTGTAGCTTGCGGCTTGCAGCTGCCCCGGGAGGGGCTTATGAGTTACGTGATCGACCGTCGCCTCAATGGCAAGAACAAGAGCACGGTGAACCGCCAGCGGTTCATTCGTCGTTACCGCGACCACATCAAGAAGGCGGTGGAGGACGCCGTCAGCCGCCGCTCGATCACCGACATGGAGCACGGCGAGCAGATCAGCATTCCCGGCCGCGACATCGACGAGCCGGTGCTGCACCACGGCCGCGGCGGCAGGCAGACCGTCGTGCACCCGGGCAACAAGGAGTTCGTTGCCGGTGAACGGATTCCCCGCCCGCAAGGTGGCGGAGGTGGTCAGGGCGCGGGCAAGGCCAGCAATTCCGGCGAGGGCATGGACGAGTTCGTGTTCCAGATCACCCAGGAGGAATTCCTCGACTTCATGTTCGAGGACCTGGAGCTGCCCAACCTGGTCAAGCGCCACCTGACCGGCGCCGAGACCTTCAAGACCGTGCGCGCCGGGATCAGCAGCGAAGGCAACCCGTCACGCATCAACATCGTGCGCACCCTGCGCTCGGCTCACGCCCGGCGCATCGCGCTATCCGGCAGCAGCCGGGCCAAGCTGCGCGAGGTGAAGGCCGAGCTGGAGCGACTGCGCCGCGAGGAGCCGGACAACTTCAGCGACATCCAGCTGCTCGAGGCCGAGATCGAACGCCTCAGCGCGCGCATTCACCGCATCCCGTTTCTCGACACCTTCGACCTCAAGTACAACCTGCTGGTCAAGCACCCCAACCCCAGCTCCAAGGCGGTGATGTTCTGCCTGATGGACGTCTCCGGCTCGATGACCCAGGCCACCAAGGATGTCGCCAAGCGCTTCTTCATCCTCCTGTACCTGTTTCTCAAGCGTAACTACGACAAGATCGACGTGGTGTTCATCCGCCACCACACCAGCGCCAAGGAAGTCGACGAGGAAGAGTTCTTCTATTCCCGGGAAACCGGCGGCACCATCGTTTCCAGTGCGCTGAAGATGATGCAGGAGATCATGGCCGAGCGTTACCCGGCCAACGAATGGAACATTTACGGCGCCCAGGCTTCGGACGGCGACAACTGGAACGACGACTCGCCGCTGTGCCGGGATATCCTGATCAAGCAGATCATGCCCTTCGTGCAGTACTTCACCTACGTGGAGATCACCCCGCGCGAGCACCAGGCGCTGTGGTTCGAGTACGAGCGCGTGGCGGAAGCCTTCGGCGAGACCTTCGCCCAGCAGCAACTGGTGTCGGCGGGTGACATCTACCCGGTATTCCGCGAACTGTTCCAGCGGAGGCTCACCCCATGAGCAGCAGCAAGAAACGCCAGCCCCTGTCCACGGGCTCGGAATGGACCTTCGAGCTGATTCGCGACTACGACCGGGAAATCAGCCGCCTGGCCGAGCGTTACGCCCTCGACACCTATCCCAACCAGATCGAGGTGATCACCGCCGAGCAGATGATGGATGCCTACGCCTCGGTCGGCATGCCCCTGGGTTACCACCACTGGTCCTACGGCAAGCAGTTCCTCAGTACCGAGAAATCCTACAGCCGCGGGCAGATGGGCCTGGCGTACGAGATCGTGATCAACTCCGACCCGTGCATCGCCTACCTGATGGAAGAGAACACCATCACCATGCAGGCCCTGGTGATCGCCCACGCCTGCTACGGACACAACAGCTTCTTCAAGGGCAACTACCTGTTCCGCACCTGGACCGACGCCAGTTCGATCATCGACTACCTGGTGTTCGCCAAGCAGTACATCACCCAGTGCGAAGAGCGCCACGGTATCGATGCCGTCGAGGACCTGATCGACTCCTGCCATGCGCTGATGAACTACGGGGTGGACCGCTACAAGCGCCCCTACCCCATCTCCGCCGAGGAAGAGCGCCGTCGTCAGAAGGATCGCGAAGAGCACCTGCAGCGGCAGATCAACGACCTGTGGCGCACCATTCCCAAGAGCGCCAGCAAGGCCGATGAAAGCGATCATCAGCGCTTTCCGGCCGAGCCCCAGGAAAACATTCTGTATTTCCTGGAAAAACATGCACCGCTGCTCGAGCCCTGGCAGCGCGAGGTGATCCGCATCGTGCGCAAGATCGCCCAGTACTTCTACCCGCAGCGCCAGACCCAGGTGATGAACGAAGGCTGGGCGACCTTCTGGCACTACACCCTGATGAACGACCTTTACGACGAAGGCCTGGTCACCGACGGCTTCATGATGGAGTTTCTGCAGTCGCACACCAGCGTGGTGTTCCAGCCGTCGTTCGACAGCCCCTACTACAGCGGCATCAACCCCTACGCCCTGGGTTTTGCCATGTACCGCGACATTCGCCGGATCTGCGAGGCGCCCACCGAGGAGGATCGCCGCTGGTTCCCCGACATCGCCGGCAGCGACTGGCTGAGTACCCTGAAATTCGCCATGACCAGCTTCAAGGACGAGAGCTTCATCCTCCAGTACCTGTCGCCCAAGGTGATCCGCGACCTCAAGCTGTTCAGCATTCTCGACGACGACCAGAAAGACGAACTCAGCGTGCCGGCCATCCATGACGAACCGGGCTATCGCACCATTCGCGAAACCCTGGCCGCCCAATACAACCTCGGCAATCGCGAACCCAACGTGCAGATCTGGAGCATCGACCGCCGCGGCGACCGCTCCCTGACCCTGCGCCACTTCCAGCACGACCGCAAGCCGCTGGGCAGCTCCACCGAAGAAGTGCTCAAGCACCTGCACCGTCTGTGGGGTTTCGACATCCATCTGCAGACGCTGCAAGGCGAGCGCATCGTCAATACCCAGCACGTACCGCCCAGGAGCGATGGCGCGCCGGACGGCGATCATCCGCGCCTGGATCTGCATATCCCTCCGCTCTAGCTGCGCAGAGGCACCGCGCAACGACAGGCTCCGATGCAGCGGGTATCCTCTGCGCATGACGGAGACTCTTATGCAGATCTACAAAGTCGGCGGCGCCGTGCGCGACCGCCTGCTCGGCCGCCCGGTGACCGAGGTCGACTGGGTGGTGGTGGGCGCCAAGGTCGACACCATGCTGGAATTGGGTTATCGCCCGGTGGGCGCGGATTTCCCGGTGTTCCTGCACCCGCAATCGGGCGAGGAGTACGCCCTGGCCCGCACCGAACGCAAGAGTGGGCGCGGTTATGGCGGTTTCACCTTTCACGCCAGCCCCGAGGTGACGCTGGAAGAGGACCTGATACGCCGCGACCTGACCATCAACGCCATTGCCGAAGATCAACACGGCAAGCTGATCGACCCCTATGGCGGCCAGCGTGATCTGGAAGCCAGGCAACTGCGCCATGTCTCGCCGGCCTTCGCCGAAGACCCCCTTCGTGTGCTGCGCGTGGCGCGCTTCGCGGCGCGCTACGCACCGCTGGGTTTTGCCGTGGCCCCTGAAACCCTTGAGCTGATGCGACAACTGGCCGAATCCGGGGAGCTCGATGCCCTGACGCCAGAGCGCAGCTGGAAAGAGATTTCCCGGGCGCTGATGGAGCCGCGCCCCGACGTGTTCATCGGGGTGCTGCGCGACTGTGGCGCCCTGGCGGCCATGCTGCCGGAGGTCGACGCGCTGTTCGGCGTGCCGCAGCCCGCTGCCCATCACCCGGAAATCGATACCGGTGAGCATGTGCTGGCCGTGCTGCGCCAGTGCGCCGAACACGGGCAGCCGCTGCCCGTGCGCTGGGCCTGCCTGTTGCATGACGTGGGCAAGGGCAGGACCGATCCTACGGACTGGCCGCGACACATCGCCCACGAACATCGGGGCATCCCGCTGATTCAGGCCATCAACAGCCGTTGCAAGGTGCCCAAAGAGTGTCAGGAGCTGGCCGAGCTGGTGGGCGAATTTCATACCCACGCCCACCGCGCCCTGGAGCTGCGCGCCTCGACGCTGCTGGAACTGATGCAACGCTTCGACGTGTTCCGTCGCCCGCAACGCTTCGAGGCCTTTGTCGCGGCGTGTGAAATGGATGCCCGTGGTCGTCATGGCCTGGAGGATCGTGAGTACCCTCAAGCGGCCTATCTGCTGAATGCCATGGCGGCGGTACGCAAGGTGGCCGTGCAGCCGCTGCTGGAACGCGGCTACAAGGGCGCCGAGCTGGGCGAGGCGCTCAATCGTGAGCGCCTGACGGTATTGAAGGGCTTCAAGCAGGCTCGCGAAAAAGCCGGCTAGGGTGAGGGCAAGAGCTCAGGTGGCGTCAGTTCCACCCCACGCCACTGGAAAGACACCGGCCACAACTGCTGCTCGATCCGCGCCGCCTGCCAGAGTTCCGCGAAGCGGCGCCCCACGCCCGGATGCTCGACCTCCGGCACCAGCAGCGCCAGTGGCCTGAGTACGAAGGCGTTCTTGAGGATTTCCGCCCGCGGCAGCACCAGGCCATCGAAATTGCCGACCAGCTCGCCATAGGTCAGCACGTCGATATCCAGCGGCAGGCCCTTGCGATCCGGCGCGTAGCGGCCATTGTCGGCTTCGATGAATTTCAGTCGCCGGTCCAGTTCGGTCAGGGGCAGGGCCGTGCGCCCGGCGATCACCAGATTGAAGAACGGGCCGCTCTTGATGCCCACCGCCAGGCTTTCGAAGACCGGCGAGCAGCGCATGTCGGTGACGATTTCGGCCAGGGCATCGAGGCCTGCGCACAGGTGCGCCTCGCGCTCGATATTGCTGCCCAGGCCCAGCAGGATTGGCGTTAGCGACATCCGCGCTCGATCTCCACACCGACACCGCCAAGGGCCGCCGGCACGGCGCCGGGCTTGGTCACGCGCAAGCGCACCCAGGGGATGTTGAATTCGCCCATCAGCAGCGCCACCAGGCGCTCGGCGAAGGTTTCCACCAGGATGAACTGCGATTCGCTGGCGAAGGCCTGGATGCGCGTCGACAGCGTGGCGTAGTCCAGGGCCTTGCTCAGGTCATCGTCCTGGGCGGCGGGCCGGTTGTCCCAGCCCAGCCACAGATCCAGCTGCAGGCATTGGCGAATGGTGCGCTCCCAGTCGTAGGCACCAATGACGGTGTCGACTTCCAGCCCTGCGATAAACACTGTGTCCAAGCATGCTCTCCACGGCACGACAAGCTCGCCGTACCTCGTTAGAATCGGCCATCCCCCGGCGCGGAATGGATACCATGTTTTGGCTGCTGGCGATCCTCGCCTACCTGCTCGGCTCGCTGTCCTTCGCTATCCTGCTCAGCCGCATGACCGGCCTGGCAGACCCGCGCGCCAGCGGCTCGGGCAACCCCGGCGCCACCAATATGCTCAGGGTGGCGGGCAAACGCCTGGCCATTCTCACGCTGATCGGCGATCTGTTCAAAGGTTTGCTGCCGGTACTGATCGCCGCCCACCTCGACTACACCCTGCAACAGCAGGCCTGGCTGGGTCTGGCGGCGGTGATCGGCCACCTCTACCCGATCTACTTTCGCTTCCGCGGTGGCAAGGGCGTCGCCACGGCAGCCGGCATGCTGCTGGGGCTTTACCCGCCGGCGGCGCTGCTGGCGCTGTGCACCTGGCTGCTGACCTTCAGCCTGACCCGCACCAGCTCCCTGGCGGCGCTGACCGCCGCACCGATGACCTTACCGCTGCTGGCCTGGCAACGCCCGGCGGCACTGCTGCCGATGTGCGTGCTCAGCGGACTGATCGTCTGGCGGCACCGGCGCAATCTACGTGATCTGTGGGCGGGCCGCGAACGGCATTTCTGAGCTATTTCAAGAACACGAAAACAGTGGGCAGTTATTCCCGGATCTCCTGTGGGAGCGCGCCATGCGCGCGAATCGCGGGCTCTGACTAGGCGTCCCCGCCCGCTCCCACACGTGATCCATCGATACCCACACCCAGTTCTCACAACGCCGGCAACTGCTCCATCGGCCAGCGGGCCTGCACGGTGATTGCCAGGTCTTCATGCTGCCCGGCCAGCAGACGCTGGCAACCGGCATAGGCGATCATCGCACCGTTGTCGGTACAGAATGCCGGACGTGCGTAAAACACGTTGCCCTTGAGCGCTGCCGTCATGTCTTCAAGCGACGTGCGCAGCGCCCGGTTGGCACTCACCCCGCCAGCGATCACCAGGTTGTTCAGGCCGGTCTGCTTGAGCGCGCGGCGGCACTTGATGGTCAGCGTCTCGACCACCGCCTGCTGGAAGGCCAGGGCCACGTCACAGCGGGCCTGCTCGCTGTCGTCACCGCTGTCCTGGCACTGCTGCCAGGTATTGAGGGTAAAGGTCTTCAGGCCGCTGAAGCTGAAATCCAGGCCTGGACGATCGGTCATCGGTCGCGGAAACACGAAGCGCCCGGGCGTGCCGCGCTCGGCAAGGCGGGCGATTTCCGGGCCACCGGGGTAGCGCAGGCCCATCAGCTTGGCGGTCTTGTCGAAGGCCTCGCCGGCCGCATCGTCCAGCGACTCACCGAGCAACTGGTACTGGCCGATGCCGTCGACCCGCACCAGCTGGGTATGGCCACCCGACACCAGCAGGGCGACGAACGGGAAGGCTGGCGGCGTGGGTTCGAGCATGGGCGCCAGCAGGTGGCCTTCCATGTGATGCACGCCAATGGCGGGAATGTCCCAGGCGAAGGCCAGGGCCTGGGCGCAGGACGCGCCCACCAGCAGCGCACCCACCAGGCCGGGGCCGGCGGTGTAGGCGATGGCGTCGATATCGGTGGCCACGCAACCGCCCTCATCCAGCACCTGGCGGATCAGCGGCAGCATGCGCTTGACGTGGTCACGCGAGGCCAGCTCCGGCACCACGCCACCGTAGGCGCGGTGCAGGTCGATCTGACTGAACAGCGCGTCGGCCAGCAGGCCGCGCTCACTGTCATAGAGCGCGACACCGGTCTCGTCGCACGAAGTTTCCAATCCCAGAACCAGCATGGTTTCGCCTTCTCTGCCGCTTGCCCAGCGTAAAAGGCCGGCATGATAATCGCCGCTCGGCGGCCCAGACCAGTGCTTTTCGATCAGAGGCTTTGCATTCCGCTTGACGAGGCGGTAACATCCGCAACCCTTAAAAACCTGTGATCTTTCCGTGCCGTTGCCAGGAAGACACAAACCTCCGGTAATAAAGAAGGTAGCCCTGGATGCCAGCCGTCAAAGTTAAAGAGAACGAACCCTTCGACGTAGCTCTGCGTCGTTTCAAGCGCTCCTGCGAAAAAGCCGGTGTTCTGGCCGAAGTTCGTAGCCGCGAATTCTACGAAAAGCCGACCGCCGAGCGTAAGCGTAAAGCCGCTGCCGCTGTTAAGCGTCACGCCAAGAAAGTGCAGCGCGAACAGCGCCGCAGCGTTCGCCTGTACTAATAGCGTACACGCAACGCTCGAATGCCCGGCTCGCCCGGGCATCATCGCCAAGAACTCCGCATCGCCTGCTGGCGAAATGGCGGAGTTTTTGCGTTTTTGCCGTTACCCATCTGGGATATCCTGAGCGTCTATGGCCGGCCTGATCCCGCAATCCTTCATCGATGACCTGCTCAACCGCACCGATATCGTCGATGTGGTGAGTTCGCGCATCCAGCTGAAGAAGACCGGCAAGAATTACAGCGCCTGCTGCCCGTTCCACAAGGAAAAGACCCCCTCCTTCACGGTCAGCCCGGACAAGCAGTTCTATTACTGCTTCGGCTGTGGCGCCGGCGGCAACGCCCTGGGCTTCGTGATGGATCACGACCAGACGGAATTTCCGCAAGCCGTGGAAGAGCTGGCCAAGCGCGCCGGCATGGAGGTGCCGCGCGAGGACAACGGCCGCAGCGGCAAGCCCCGCCAGGCCACCGACTCGCCGCTGTACGCCCTGCTCAAGGCGGCTGCCGACTTCTACCGCCAGGCACTGAAAAGCCATCCACAGCGCCGCGCCGCGGTCGAGTACCTGAAAGGTCGCGGCCTGTCCGGTGAAATCGCCCGGGATTTCGGCCTCGGCTTCGCCCCACCGGGCTGGGACAACCTGCTCAAGCACCTGGCCGGCGACAGCCTGCAGCACAAGGCGATGATCGATGCCGGCCTGCTGGTGGAGAACCCGGACAGCGGCAAGCGCTACGACCGCTTTCGTGACCGGGTGATCTTTCCCATCCACGACAGCCGCGGCCGGGTGATCGCATTCGGCGGTCGGGTGCTGGGCGACGACAAGCCCAAGTACCTCAACTCGCCCGAGACCCCGGTCTTTCACAAGGGTCAGGAACTCTACGGCCTGTACGAAGCACGCAAGCACAACCGCAACCTCGACGAGATCATGGTGGTCGAGGGCTACATGGACGTCATCGCCCTCGCCCAGCAAGGCCTGCGCAACGCGGTGGCGACCCTGGGCACCGCCACCAGCGAGGAACACCTCAAGCGCCTGTTCCGCCTGGTGCCCAGCGTGCTGTTCTGCTTCGACGGCGACCAGGCCGGGCGCAATGCGGCCTGGCGCGCCCTGGAGGCCACCCTGCCCAACCTGCAGGACGGCCGCCGCGCACGCTTTCTGTTCCTGCCCGACGGCGAGGACCCGGACACACTGGTACGCAGCGAGGGCACCGATGCCTTCCAGGCGCGTATTCACCAGCACGCCCAGCCGCTGGCCGATTACTTCTTCCAGCAACTGAGCGAAGAGGCCGACCCGCGCTCGCTGGAAGGCAAGGCGCATCTGGTCACCCTGGCCGCACCGCTGATCGACAAGATTCCCGGCAACACCCTGCGCGCGCTGATGCGTCAGCGCCTGACCCAGATTACCGGCCTGGATCCCAGCACCCTGGGCCAGCCGCAAGCAGCGCCGGCACGCCACCCGAGCGCGCCGCCCCAGCAAGGCCACGACCATCACGCACCGCCCTTCGAAGCCATCCCGGACAGCGCCTATTACGACGCGCCGCCAGGCTTCGAGGAGCATGCTGCGCCGGCGCAGGCGTTCGAACGCCCGGCCCGCAAACCCGGCAAGGGCGAATGGAAGAAGGATAGCGGCAAGTGGAAGAAAGGCCGCGACGACTACTACCCGCCGCGCACCGCGGTCAGTGTCGAGTCGCCGCACCTGAGTGCCCTGCGCAGCCTGCTGCACCATCCTGAACTGGCGCAGAAGGTCGAGGATGTCAGCAACTTCGCCGCCGAAGACGACACCTACGCCCAACTGCTCGTGGCCCTGGTCGGTACCCTGCAAAAGCAGCCGAACCTGCGTTCGCTGCAACTGATCGCCCGTTGGCACGGCACCGAACAGGGCCGCCTGCTCAAGGTTCTGGCAGAAAAAGAATGGCTGATCGATCACGACAACCTTGAACGGCAGTTTTTCGACACCATAACTACACTTGCCCGTAGCCAGTCGCTCAGGCGACGCGAAACCGCTCTGCGCAGCATCATGCAGAAAAGCCCGAGCGAACTCACCGACGAGGAAAAGGCGCTGTTACGCGAGCATTACAGCAGCCTCAACTCGCCCAGCAAGACCCCAACTGGCGCCTGAGCGCCGAGCTGAGGTATAATCCTCGGCTTGTTTTCAGCCCGCCAAGACCTTAAGTGGATAGGGTGTTATGTCCGGAAAAGCGCAACAGCAATCTCGTTTGAAAGAATTGATCAGCCGTGGTCGTGAGCAGGGTTACCTGACTTACGCGGAGGTCAATGACCACCTGCCCGAGGATATTTCAGATCCGGAACAGGTGGAAGACATCATCCGCATGATCAACGACATGGGGATCAACGTATTCGAGAGTGCTCCGGATGCGGACGCCCTGTTGTTGGCCGAAGCCGACACCGACGAAGCCGCTGCCGAAGAAGCAGCCGCTGCACTCGCGGCCGTTGAAACCGATATCGGTCGCACCACCGACCCGGTGCGCATGTACATGCGTGAAATGGGGACCGTGGAACTGCTGACCCGCGAAGGCGAGATCGAAATCGCCAAGCGTATCGAAGAAGGCATCCGTGAAGTCATGAGCGCCGTCGCTCATTTCCCGGGTACCGTCGACAGCATTCTCGCCGAATACACCCGCGTCACCACCGAGGGCGGCCGTCTGGTCGAGGTTCTCAGTGGCTACATCGACCCGGACGACGGCAGTGTGCCGGCCGAAGCCGCCGCGCCAGTTCCAGCCTCTTCGGACGACAAGGCCGAAGACAAGGACGATGACGAGGAAGACGGCGACAGCGACGACGAGGAAGAAGAAGGCGATGGCGGCCCGGATCCTGAAGAGGCCCTGCGCCGCTTCACCGCGGTAGCCGATCAGCTAGAAGTCGCCAAGAAGGCCCTGAAGAAGCACGGCCGCGACAGCAAGCAGGCGATCGAAGAGCTGCGCCTGCTGGCCGAGCTGTTCATGCCGATCAAGCTGGTGCCCAAGCAGTACGACGCACTGGTGGTGCGCGTGCGTGACGCCCTGGACCGCCTGCGCGGCCAGGAACGCGCCATCATGCAGCTGTGCGTGCGTGATGCCCGCATGCCGCGTGCCGACTTCCTGCGCCTGTTCCCGGGCAACGAAGTGGATCTGGACTGGGCTGCCAGCCTGGCCAAGGGCAAATCCAAGTACGCCGAAGCCATCGGCAACCTGCAAGCCGACATTCAGCGCTGCCAGCAGAAGCTGATCGCCCTGCAGGAAGAAAGCGATTTGACCCTGGCCGAGATCAAGGACATCAACCGTCGCATGTCGATCGGTGAAGCCAAGGCCCGTCGCGCCAAGAAGGAAATGGTCGAGGCCAACCTACGCCTGGTCATCTCCATCGCCAAGAAGTACACCAACCGCGGCCTGCAGTTCCTCGACCTGATCCAGGAAGGCAACATCGGCCTGATGAAGGCGGTGGACAAGTTCGAATACCGTCGCGGCTACAAGTTCTCGACCTATGCCACCTGGTGGATTCGCCAGGCGATCACCCGTTCGATCGCCGACCAGGCACGCACCATCCGTATTCCGGTGCACATGATCGAGACGATCAACAAGCTCAACCGCATCTCCCGTCAGATGCTCCAGGAAATGGGTCGCGAGCCCACGCCGGAAGAGCTGGGCGAGCGCATGGAAATGCCCGAGGACAAGATCCGCAAGGTGCTGAAGATCGCCAAAGAGCCGATCTCCATGGAAACCCCGATCGGCGACGACGAGGATTCGCACCTGGGCGACTTCATCGAGGACAGCACCATGCAGTCCCCGATCGACGTGGCCACCGTGGAAAGCCTCAAGGAAGCCACCCGCGAAGTGCTGGCCGGCCTCACCGCCCGTGAAGCCAAGGTGCTGCGCATGCGCTTCGGTATCGACATGAACACCGACCACACCCTCGAGGAAGTGGGCAAGCAGTTCGACGTCACCCGTGAGCGTATCCGCCAGATCGAAGCCAAGGCACTGCGCAAGCTGCGCCATCCGACCCGTAGCGAACACCTGCGCTCGTTCCTCGACGAGTAAGGTTTCACGGGAATGAAAATGCCGGTCACTGACCGGCATTTTTTTCGCCTGCAATTCGGGCTCATTGAGCGGCTTTTTACCACCGCATTGGTGGATGAAAAGAGCGTCATCCACCCTACAACTGAGCCCAGCGACGCAGCCAGCGGCAAGCCACCGGGCAATCCGCGCAAAGGTAAAAAACCTACGCGGCGGAAACAGACTGTGCGCCGGCTCAGCCCGCCAGCTCGGCGAAGCCCTGACGAATCGCCTCCTCGGGCAGGTTGTCGCCGATAAACACGATCACGCTCTCGCGCTTCTCGTCGGCCCCCCACTCGCTGTCCCAGTCGAAGCCGTAGAGCCGCAACACGCCCTGGAACACCATGCGGCGGTCTTCACCGGCAATGCTCAGTACACCCTTGTAGCGCAGCAGCGAATTGCCGTGCTGTTCCAGCAGGTTCTCCATGAAGCCGCTGAGCCGGTCGAGATCCAGCGGCTGGTCGCCCGTCAGCACCAGGGTGGCGATGCGGTCGCTGCTCTTGCCCGCCATCACTGGCCGCAGGCTCGGCGCCACATCGGCATTGAGGTTGAAGCCACGCACGTCCAGCAGCTCGCTCAAGTCGATACGGCCATGTTCGACCACCCGGATAGGTGCCCGGCGGTTGATCCGTTGCAGGCGTGCGGCGAGCGCCTCACGGGCAGCCTCATCGACCAGGTCGGTCTTGCTGAGCAGGATGCGGTCGGCGAAACCGACCTGGGCCTGGGCGATGGTTTCCTGCAGGTGGCGCTCGGCGTTGGCGGCGTCCACCAGGGTGATGATGCCGTCCAGCACGTAGCGCTCGCACAGCTCCTCGGTGGCGAAGAAGGTCTGCGCCACCGGTGCGGGATCGGCCAGGCCCGTGCACTCGATCACCAGGCGGTCGAAATCCAGCTCGCCGCTGTCGCGCTTTTCCAGCAATACGAACAGCGCCTTCTCCAGTTCGACATGGATGGAACAGCACACGCAGCCGTTGGCCAGGGTCATCACCTGCACGGGCTCGCTGCCGAGCAGTTGGCTGTCGATCGGCGTCTCGCTGTATTCGTTCTCGATCACCGCGATCTTCAGGCCGTGCTCGGCCTTGAGGATATGGCGTAGCAGGGTGGTCTTGCCGGCACCGAGAAAGCCGCTGAGCACGGTGACCGGAATCGGGGAAAAGGACATGAATGCATTCCTCTGAAAGACACACGCCACGACGATGCGTGGCGTGGCGTGTGGTGCTTGAAGCGGGCCCCAGGGCCTGCCAGGTGATATCAGCAGCAGCGAATCGGCCGCCCCTTGCCACCACCATAACGTGCTTCCTGACGCTCGCGGAAGAAGGCTTCGTAGCTCATCACTGGCTGATCGGGATGTTTCCTGGCCATGTGCTCGACGTAGGTGTCGTAGTCAGGCATGCCCACCAGCATCCGGGCAGCCTGACCGAGGTACTTGCCCATCCGGCTGAGATCATTGAACACGGGCAACCTCCGGCGCGTCTGCAGGCAGCGCTTCATAGGTGGCCTCACGGTCGCTGCGCAGCTCCTTGCGCCAGGCGGCGCGGCCGACCTTGATCGCGTAGAACAGCACGCTCAGCACCACGAACAGGAACAGCACGGTGAGCGTGGCGTTGGTGTAGGCGTTGAAGATCACGTGTTGCATCTGGCCGATGTCCTTGGCCGGGGCGATGATCTGCCCGGCGTCCAGCGCAGCCTGGTACTTCTTGGCCAGGGCCAGGAAACCCACGGCCGGGTTCGGGTCGAGCAGCTTGATCAGGCCCGCGGTGGTGGTGCAGATCAGCAGCCAGGTGGCCGGGATCAGCGTCACCCACACGTAGCGCTCGCGCTTCATCTTGATCAGCACCACGGTGCCGAGCATCAGCGCGATACCGGCGAGCATCTGGTTGGAGATGCCGAACAGCGGCCACAGGGTGTTGATGCCGCCCAGCGGATCGACCACGCCCTGGTACAGCAGCCAGCCCCACAGGGCCACGCAGCCGGCGGTGGCGATCACGTTGGCGGTCCAGGACTCGGTCTTCTTCAGGGCCGGCACGAAGTTGCCGAGCAGGTCCTGCAGCATGAAACGACCGGCACGGGTACCGGCGTCCACCGCGGTGAGGATGAACAGCGCCTCGAAGAGGATCGCGAAGTGGTACCAGAAGGCCATGGTGTTCTCACCCGGCAGCACGCTGTGCAGGATCTGCGCGATCCCCACGGCGAGCGTCGGGGCGCCACCGGCACGGGCCAGAATGGTGTTCTCGCCGATATCACGGGCCACCGCCTCAAGCTGCTCAGGGGTGATCACGAAGCCCCAGCTGCTGACCGTGGCGGCCACCGACTGAACGTCCGAGCCGACCAGGGCCGCCGGGCTGTTCATGGCGAAGTAGATGCCCGGCTCGATCACCGAGGCGGCGACCATGGCCATGATGGCCACGAAGGATTCCATCAGCATGCCGCCGTAACCGATGTAGCGGGCATGGGTTTCGTTGGCCAGCAGCTTGGGCGTGGTGCCCGAACTGATCAGCGCGTGGAAGCCGGACACCGCGCCACAGGCGATGGTGATGAACAGGAATGGGAACAGGGTGCCCTTCCAGACCGGGCCGGTGCCGTCGGTGAACTGGGTCAGCGCCGGCATCTTCAGCTCGGGCATGACCACCAGGATGCCGATGGCCAGGGCGATGATGGTGCCGATCTTCAGGAAGGTCGACAGGTAGTCGCGCGGCGCCAGGATCAGCCATACCGGCAGCACCGCAGCGACGAAGCCGTAGCCGATCAGCATCCAGGTGATCTGCACGCCGGTGAAGGTGAAGGCCGGGCCCCATACCGGGTCAGCGGCGATCACGCCACCGAGCCAGATCGAGCCGAGCAGCAGGATCACCCCGATCAGGGAAATCTCGCCGATACGACCGGGCCGGATGTAGCGCATGTAGATGCCCATGAACATCGCGATGGGAATGGTCGCCATCACGGTGAACATGCCCCACGGGCTTTCCGCCAGCGCCTTGACGACGATCAGCGAGAGCACCGCGAGGATGATGATCATGATCAGGAAGGCGCCGAACAGCGCGATGGTGCCGGGGATCTGGCCCATTTCCTCGCGCACCAGCTCGCCCAGGGAGCGGCCGTTGCGGCGGGTGGAAATGAACAGCACCATGAAGTCCTGTACCGCACCGGCCAGCACCACACCGGCAATCAGCCAGAGGGTGCCCGGCAGGTAGCCCATCTGCGCGGCGAGTACCGGGCCGACCAGCGGGCCGGCGCCAGCGATGGCGGCGAAGTGGTGACCGAAGAGGATGTGCTTGTTGGTCGGAACGTAGTCCAGGCCGTCGTTGTTGAGCACGGCGGGTGTGGCGCGGGTGGGGTCGAGCTGCATCACCTTGGTGGCGATGAACAGGCTGTAGTAGCGGTACGCGACGAGGTAGATCGCCACGGCAGCGACGACGATCCACAAGGCATTGATCGATTCGCCGCGGTTCAGCGCCACGGTGCCCAGCGCGAAGGCGCCCAGCAACGCGACCGCAAACCAGGCGATATGACTGGTCATTCTGGTCATTTGGACATCTCCGGTCGCAGGTCAAGACCTGCAACACTCATTGTTATTGTTGTGCTCAGTTGAGCCCCCGCAACTATCCATATAAGTACGCTTTGCAGTAATTCGCAAAACTACCCACGGCCCTCTACGTAGAACTACGTAGACGAGCGCGACTCTCGCCAACCCGGCGCCGCGCCTTTGTGTATGCTCTGCCCCGCCGTCCACCCGCCACGGGGCTGCCCGCCCCGGCAACGCCGCCCGGAGTGCCCATGCAACTCAAGCACAAGATCGTCGCCCTGAGCCTGCTGCCGATGCTGCTGGCCGTGGCCGTGGTGTGCCTGCTGGTGCTGATCCAGAACCAGCGCCTGGGCAACCAGCAGGCCCAGCTGATCGAACACAGCATCCTGGGCAGCAAGCAGGCCGAGCTCAAGCACTACGTGGAAATGGCCCTGAGCACCATCGCGCCGCTGTACGAAAGCGGCCGCGACGACGACGAGACCAAGCGCCAGGTGCTGGCGTTGCTCGAGCGCATCAACTTCGGCAGCGACGGCTATTTCTTCGTCTACAACCACAGCGGCAAGAGCCTGATGCACCCGCGCCAGGCCACCCTGGTGGGCAAGGACCTGTGGAACATGACCGACCCCCACGGCCTGCTGGTGATCCAGGCCCTGATCCGCAGCGCCACCGAAGGCGATGGGTTCCAACGCTACGGCTGGCAGAAGCCCTCCACCGGCCAGGTCGCCGAAAAACTCGCCTACGTGACCATGCTCGAGCGCTGGGGCTGGATGCTCGGCACCGGTATCTATCTGGAAGACGTCGACAACGCCATCGCCCAGGTCCGTCACGACGTCGGCAGCGGCATCCGCACCACCATGCTGGCCATCGCCATCGTTGCGCTGATCGCCGTGCTGCTGGTGTCTGCCAGCGGCCTGACCCTCAATGTCAGCGAACACCGCCTGGCCGACCGCAAGCAGCAGCAGCTGACCCAGCGCATCATCACCTCCCAGGAGGAGGAGCGCTCGCGGCTGTCCCGGGAGCTGCACGACGGCATCAGCCAGCTGCTGGTGTCGATCAAGTTCAAGTTCGAGCTGGCCGCCCACGAGCTGGAAGCCGGCAAGGCCAGCGCCGCGCAGACCCTGCGCCAGGGCATCGAGCGCCTGGCCGGGGCGATTGGCGAGGTGCGGCGCATCTCCCATGACCTGCACCCCTCGCTGCTCGACACCCTGGGCCTGGCCTCGGCGATCGGCCAACTGGCCAGCGAGTTCGAGCAGCGCAGCGGGCTGCGCGTCGCCTACGACAACAGCCTGGGCGACACGCGCCTGAGCGACGACATGAACGTGGCGCTGTTTCGCATCCTCCAGGAGGCGCTGACCAACATCGAGCGCCACGCCGGCGCCGGCCAGGTGACCATCCAGCTGACCGGCAACCCGCGCCGGGTGAACCTGCGCATCAGCGACGATGGCAGCGGCTTCAGCCCACGCCAGGCCGAGCAGAGCGGCGGCATCGGCCTGCGCAACATCCGCGAGCGGGTCGAGCACTTCGGCGGCGACTTCGGGATCACCTCCACATCGGCCGGCACCGTTCTGAGCGTCGCCCTGTTACTCTCCACGGACGCGACACAATCCCGGACCGAGCCTGCATGAAGACCATCCGCATCGCCCTCGTCGACGACCACATCCTGGTGCGCGAAGGCATCCGCACGCTGCTGTCGATGGTCGAGCATTTCGAGATCGCCGGCGAGGCCGGCAGTGGCAGCGAAGCCCTCGAGCTGGTGGCCCGCGAGCAGCCGGACATCCTGTTGATGGATATCGGCCTCAAGGACATCAACGGCCTGGAGCTGACCGGCATCATCAAGAAGCGCCACCCGGCCACCAAGGTGCTGATCCTCAGCATGTACGACAATCAGGAATACGTGAGCAGCTCGCTGCGCATGGGCGCCTCGGGCTACGTGCTCAAGGAGGCGCCCTCCCAGGACATCATCTCGGCGATCGACGTGCTGGCGGTCGGCGGGCGCTTCTACAGCGGCGACGTGGCCCACAAACTGGCCCAGGAAGAAACCGAGGAAGGCGAGCTGACCCCGCGCGAACGGCAGGTGCTGCTGATGATGGCCCAGGGCCTGAACAACAAGGCCATGGCCCGCGAGCTGGCGATCAGCGTGCGCACGGTGGAAACCTACCGGCTGAACATTCGCCGCAAACTGGATATCGAAAAGCCTGCCGATCTGGTCAAGCACGCCATGGAGTACGGCTGGTCGCCGCAAAACTGACAACCACGCCAGCGCGCTCGGCGACGCCGCCCCGTGCCTTGGCTATAGTGGACAAAACCAACAGAGGACAGCTTCCATGAGTGACAACCACGAACGTCGGCGCTTCCAGCGCATCGCCTTCGACGCGCCCGCCGAGATCGTGCAGGGCGAGCAGAGCTGGCAGGTGGAGCTGCACGACATTTCCTTCCGCGGCGTGCTGGTGCGCCGGCCCTGGAACTGGGAAGGCGAAGCCGGCCAGGATTACCTGCTGCGCATCGCCCTCGATGACAACCTGCAGGTGACCATGCAGGTCGAGCTGGTACACCGCGAGGAGCGCGTGCTGGGCTTTCTCTGCCACCACATCGACCTGGATTCCATGAGCCACCTGCGCCGCCTGGTGGAGCTCAACTTGGGCGACGAAGCCCTGCTCGAACGCGAGCTGGCCGCGCTCTGCGAAGACGACAACTGACCACGCAAAACGGCCGCCCGGGCAAACCGAAAGCGGCCGTTCTTCTATATCGATGGCGCTGCTAGCGGCGCCTCACGCTCACTCAATGAATGGTGAAATCGCAGCAGGCCGCGTCGGCTTCGCGGCGGCGGGCGCGGCGCACTTTCACCACCCGCGGCAGCAGATCCACAAATGGCTGACGCTTGCGCTCGACGCCCAGGCGGTCGACCGGCGAGAAACTGGATTTGGCGATGATGTCGTAGAACAGCAGCATGATGGCGACTCCTCTGTGGGTACGCCTTCATCCTGCGACTGCCGCCCTGCCCCACCATTGACGCGGATCAATGGCCGCCGGGCGCGCCCAGCGGCACAACGCCGCAGCTACTCGAACAGCGCGTCGAGTGCTTGCTCCAGGCGCGTCACGGCGATCACCTGCAGCCCGGGCGGCGACTCCTTCGGCGCGTTGGCTTTGGGCACGATGGCGCGCTTGAAACCGTGCTTGGCGGCCTCTTTCAAACGCTCCTGACCGCTGGGCACCGGGCGAATTTCGCCGGACAGACCGACTTCGCCAAACACCAGCAAATCGTGTGGCAACGGCCGGTTGCGCAGGCTGGAAATCACCGCCGAGATCAGCGCCAGATCGGAGGCGGTTTCCAGCACTTTCACGCCACCGACCACGTTGAGAAACACGTCCTGGTCATAGGTGGGAATACCGCCGTGGCGGTGCAACACGGCCAGCAGCATGGCCAGGCGATTCTGATCGAGACCCAGGGTCACGCGGCGCGGGTTGGCCATATGGCTGGTGTCGACCAGCGCCTGCACTTCCACCAGCATCGGCCGGGTGCCTTCCCAGGTGGCCATGACGATGCTGCCCGGCACTTCTTCCTGGGCGCGGGTGAGGAAGATCGCCGACGGGTTGCTGACTTCCTTGAGGCCCTTGTCGGTCATGCCGAACACGCCCAGCTCGTTGATCGCCCCGAAGCGATTCTTCACCGCACGCAACAGGCGCAGGCGCCCATCGGGGTCGCCCTCGAAATACAGCACGGTATCGACCATATGCTCGAGCACCCGCGGGCCGGCCAGGGCGCCTTCCTTGGTCACGTGGCCGACCAGGAAGACCGCCGTGCCGCTCTGCTTGGCGAAGCGCACCAGCAGCGCCGCACTCTCGCGAACCTGGGCGACGCCGCCGGGCGCCGACTGCAGCTGCTCGGTGAAGATGGTCTGGATCGAGTCGATCACCATGACCTTGGGCTTTTCATGGCGGGCGGTGGCGATGATGCTTTCGATGCAGGTCTCGGTCATCACCTTGAGCTTGTCTTCCGGCAGGCCAAGACGCCGGGCACGCATCGCCACCTGCTGCTGGGATTCCTCGCCGGTGACGTACAGCGCCGGGAAACGCTGAGCGACGTTGCACAGCGTCTGCAGCAGGATGGTCGACTTGCCGATGCCTGGATCGCCGCCGATCAGCACCACCGAGCCATCCACCAGGCCGCCGCCGAGCACCCGATCGAGTTCGGCCGAGGCGGTGGAAAAGCGTGCCACCTCCTCGACGCTGACTTCGGCCAGGGTCTTGAGCTGCGCCTGCTGCCCCGCCCAGCCGGTTCGCCCGCTGGGCGCCGCTGCGCCGCCGGCTTCGATCATGGTTTCGGTCAGCGTGTTCCAGGCGCCGCACTCGCCGCATTGCCCGGCCCACTTGGGAAAGGTCGCGCCGCACTCGGTGCAGCCGTACAAGCGTTTGGCCTTGGCCATGGGAGTCGTCCTGCCTGATCAATCGAGGCCGAAACGATACCGAACAACTGGATAAATTTACAGACCTGCGCACACGGGCTATCGGCGCTGGGTCACCCGGGTCGATAATGCCCCGCTCCCCTGCCCCGAGGCCCGCGATGTCCATCGAACTGATTCCCGCCAGCGTCGAGCAGTTGCCGCTGATCAGCAACCTCTACCAGTTCTATGCCTACGAGTCGTCGGGCTGGGAGCAGGAGGATGTAGAGGTCGATGGGCGCTTCTACCTGCACCAGCCACACCTGCAGCGTTACTGGCAGGACGAGGGCTGGAGCGCGAACCTGATTCTGGTCGACGGTTTCATCGCCGGATTTCTGCTGCTCGAGGCCTGCGAGGACGCGGCCGTGGCGGACATGGAGTTCGCCGACCTGTTCCTGCTCAGAAAGTACCGGCGCCTGGGCATCGGCCGCGCGTTGCTGCAGCAAACGGTCAGCGACGGGCGCCGCTGGCTGGTGTGCTGCTATGAGCAGGATAAGCTGGCGAGCGCCTTCTGCCGGCAAGTGCTCGGTGAACTGCCATTCGCGGTATACGAGCTGGATAGGGATGGAGACGAGCCAGGGCTGCAACCTTTCAGGGTGCAGGCTTGAAGAGCCCGGGTTACGCCTGCGGCTAAGCCCGGCTACGAAACGCTCGTGGTCCGGCGTTGCGATACCGGGGAACAATCGAAGCGGTAGCCAGCGGCCGAGCGCAGCGATACCCGGGAAGCCCTCGCTAAAGCCCTAGAGCATCGCTGCGCTCGCCCTAAGCTAAAGGCTCAGCCTTGCGTCAGTTCCTGCACGATCTTGTCCTTGAGCAGCACGCGCTCGCGGCGCAGGCGACCCAGGGTTTCGTCGTCGAAGGGCTGGTTGCCCGATTCGAGATCGACGATGCGTTTGTCCAGGTCCTGGTAACGACCCACCAGGCCATCGAAACCCGGGTTGCTCTTGCGACGCTCGGTCAGGGCATCGCCGTACTCACGGAATTCTTCGCGCAGGTTGTGCTCGGCGGTCATGGGGGCGCTCCTCTGTGTGGGGGTGATGATGCATTGACCTTAGCCCATCGCCGCCAGCACGAACCGCCCGACGAACTGCATCAGCCGCCGCAGTTGTTGCCGCAGTTGCAGCACCCGCCCTGGGCTTTGCGCTGCTGGCGCGCCAGGTCCTCGCGCAAGCCTGAGCGCTGCAGTTTCAGGGCCGCCAGGCTGAGGCCCTCGGGCCGCTCCAGGCCGCTCTCGATACGGGCGATGCGGCGGTCGACATCGTCGTGCTGCTCCACCAGCGCGGCGTAGGCGGGGTTGCTGCGCAGCCGCGAGATGGCGTCGGACTGGGCGGAATAATCGATATGCATGGCCGGGCTCCCGATAGATGAATGGGCGCACTGTAGTCGGCCAAACGGTCCTGGCCGTTGATCCTCGTCAACGGCGGCAGTGTCGGGCAAGCGCCTGTCGTCGGTGCTCGCAGCCGCAACGCAGAGCCCTGCAATGGATCTGCCAGGGTGATTGGCCGGCAATAAATTCGGACAATTGCCCAGCGCCAGGGTCACAAACCTAGCGCTGCCCAAACGGCGGCACATGGCACACAGGCAGCAGTGCTTTACACTTCAGCGCACCAATCGGATCCAGGGGGTTGCACATGAGCATCATCAACGAATTCAAGGCCTTCGCGGTCAAGGGCAACGTCGTCGACATGGCGGTCGGTATCATCATCGGCGCGGCCTTCGGCAAGATCGTCTCGTCCTTCGTCGGCGACGTGATCATGCCGCCTCTGGGGCTGTTGATCGGCGGGGTGGATTTTTCCGACCTGGCCATCACCCTCAAGGCCGCCGAAGGCGACCTGCCTGCCGTGGTGCTGGCCTACGGGCGCTTCATCCAGACGGTGATCGACTTCATCATCATCGCCTTCGCCATCTTCATGGGCGTCAAGGCGATCAACCGACTCAAGCGTGAAGAAGCCGTGGCGCCATCGGTGCCGCCAGCGCCCAGCACCCAGGAAGTGCTGCTGACGGAAATCCGTGACCTGCTCAAGAACCAGCAGCACAAGGATTGACCGGGTAGCGGCTCGGGAAAGAAAACGGCGCCTCCAGGGCGCCGTTCTCCTATCAGCTTCAGGTCAGGCAACGGATTCGCCGCTGCCCGGCTTGAGCAGCACCCGGGTGATGCGGCGCTCCTTGACCTCGATCACCGTCAGCTCCCAGCCCAGGTACTCGACCTTGTCGCCGATCAGCGGCAGGCGGTCGAGCAGGCTCATCGCCAGGCCGGCCAGGGTCTGGTAGTCGTCGGTCGGCTTGGCCGCGAAGTTCATGCGCTCGCGCAGCACCGCCAGGTTGACCGCACCGTTGACCCGGTAACCGCCGTCCACTTCCTCGACATCGGGCCCCTCCACCTCACTGGCATCCGGCAGCTCGCCGGCGATGGCCTCGAGGATATCGGTGAGGGTCAGCAGGCCTTCGAAGCCGCCGAACTCGTTGACCACGAAGGCCACGTGGGTCGAGCCCTGGCGCATCTGCTCGAGCGAGCTGAGTACGCTGGAGCTGTCCGGCAGGTTGATCGGCGCCCGTACCAGGCTCTCGATATCCGGTTGCTGGCCCTTGAGCAGTTCCTTGAACAGCTCCTTCTTGTGGATGTAGCCCAGGGGTTCGTCGCGCGAGTCGTTACGGATCACTACCAGACGCGAGTGGGGCGAATCGAGCAGCGCCTGCTGGATCTTCTCCGGGGCGTCGTCGAGGTTGATGCAATCGACTTCCATGCGATCGGTCATGACCTTCTGGATCGACATCTCGGCCATGTTCAGCACACCGCTGATCATCACCCGCTCGCGACGATCGAACAGCGCGGTTCCGCCCTGCTCGCCCTCGAGCATGTCGGCGATGTCCTCACCCACTTCATCGGCCTGCACCTTGCCGCCGAGCATGCGCATCACCGCATGGGCGGTGCGGTCACGCAGGCCGCGCTGGCCCTGCAGGCTGCGCTTGCGGCGCGAACGGGCGACCTGGTTGAACAGCTCGATGAGGATCGAGAAGCCGATGGCCGCGTACAGGTAGCCTTTCGGAATGTGGAAGCCCAGGCCTTCGGCGGTCAGGCTGAAACCGATCATCATCAAAAAGCCCAGACACAGCATGATCACCGTCGGGCGGGCGTTGACGAAGGCCGTCAGCGGTTTGCTGGCGACGATCATCAGGCCGATGGAGATGATCACCGCGATCATCATCACTTCCAGGTGCTCGACCATGCCGACGGCGGTGATCACCGCATCCAGGGAGAACACCGCGTCGAGCACGATGATCTGCGCCACCACCGGCCAGAACTTGGCGTAGGTGCGTGCACCACCCGGCTGGTGTACCCGCCCTTCCAGGCGTTCGTGCAGCTCCATGGTGGCCTTGAACAGCAGGAACACACCACCGAACAGCATGATCAGGTCACGCCCGGAGAAGGTCTTGCCGAACACCTCGATCAGCGGGTCGGTGAGGGTCACCAGCCAGGCCATGCTGGCCAGCAGGCCCAGGCGCATGATCAGCGCCAGGCTCAGGCCGATTACCCGCGCACGATCCCGCTGCTCGGGCGGCAGCTTGTCGGCGAGGATGGCGATAAACACCAGGTTGTCGATGCCCAGGACGATTTCCAGGACAATCAGGGTCAACAGGCCCAGCCAGGCCGTCGGATCAGCCATCCATTCCATTTAGTGTGCAGCTCTCTCTAGGGGAAAACGGAGACGGCCGAATGCACCACGCATGCGCAAGGCAGGCGCGTGAAGGCTCGGCTGTCGGGAAGAATGCGCAGCGCTCTGCTGCACGGGAGGCTTGCGCCGGGTGGCGCCGCCTTGGGGAAGTACCGCCCTCGTCCATAACGGCGAGGGCGATCGTCTACTGTCGCTGTCCATGAAGACCGGATAATGGGAAACAGAGCCTGCAATCTACTGGAGCGCGGGTCACACTGAAAGCGGCAAGTTTGTAACCGTGCTTTACCAGTAGTTTTCCACGGCTACCTGCCCGGGCCGCCGGGTCAGGCTGAGATTCATGTTGCGCGCCTTCAGGCACCCGCGAATGTCGTCGATCATCTGGGGATTGCCGCAGATCATCACCCGCGAATGCTCGGGGGTCAGTTGCAGACCGGCGGCGCGTTCCAGCTCGCCATTGTCGATCAGCTCGGTGATGCGCGCATTCAGGCAGCCCGGCGCCTGCTCGCGGGTGACCACCGGCAGGTAGGTGAGCTTGTGGGTGAATTCGGCCAGGTGCTCCAGGGCGGAGAAGCCGTGAATCATATCCTGATAGGCCAGCTCGGCCAGCGTGCGGGCGCTGTACACCAGCACGATGCGCTCGAAGCGCTCCCAGACCTCGAAATCCTGCAGCATCGACAGAAACGGCGCGATGCCGGTGCCGCTGCCGAGCAGCCACAGGTCGCGGCCATCGACGAAGCGGTCCAGGGTCAGGTAACCGGTGGCCATCTTCTCCACCAGCAGGGTGTCGCCGACGCGCAGACGGCTCAGTTCGCTGGTGAATTCACCGCCGGGCACCACGATGGAAAAGAACTCCAGATGCTCGTCGTGGGGCGCCGAGACCAGCGAATAGGCGCGCCAGACCACCGAGCCGTCGGCCTTCTCCACGCCGAGGCGCACGAATTGCCCGGCACGAAAACGAAACCCGGCGTCGCGGGTGGTGCGCAGGGTGAACAGGCTGGGCGTCAGGGTCTGTACGTCGAGAAGGGTCTGGCGGGTGAACTTGTCATCGTTGCTCATCGGCGGCTCCATCAGGGCTCATGGGCCTAGTGTCGCGCAAAGCCGGCGCGGGAAACACCGGTAAAGATCAGGGAGAACGGTTGGACGGGATTGACGGGTGCACGGTCCCGATGTGATTGGTGGATAAGCTTCGCGTTATCCACCCTACTGGCTGGCACCACAGTGCCTTGCGGGAGCGGGCGGGAACGCCCAGTTCATGCCCGCGATTTCGCGCGCATGGCGCGCTCCCACAGAAGATCCGCTGTAACCCGGGCCGAGCGCAGCGACACCCGGGAAACCACCGCCCGCAAAAAAGCCGACCCATAGGTCGGCTTTCTCTAGCGACGCAGCAGGCGCTTACAACGCCTCGCGGCTGCTGGCGCCGTCGACCAGGCGGGCGATGCCCAGCGGGTTGGCGTTTTTCAGGGCATCGGGCAACAGCGCGTCCGGGCAGTTCTGGTAACACACCGGGCGCAGAAAGCGGTCGATGGCCAGGGTGCCGACCGAGGTGCCGCGAGCATCGGAGGTTGCCGGGTACGGGCCGCCGTGGACCATGGCATCGCACACCTCGACACCGGTCGGATAGCCGTTGAACAGCACCCGACCGACCTTCTGCTCGAGCAGCGCGAACAACTCTTCGCTGCCAGCCAGATCACCCGGCTCGGTGATCAGCGTGGCGGTCAGTTGGCCATGCAGGCCCTCGATCGCCTTCTGCAGCTCGGCCCGATCGGCCACCTCGACGACGATGGTGGTCGGTCCGAAGACTTCTTCCTGCAGGCGCTCGTCACCCTCGAGCAGCAGCCTGACATCGGCCTTGAACAGCTGCGGACGCGCCTGATTGCCTTCCTGGTTGGCGCCGCCCAGGTGGCTAATGCCGGGGTGTGCGGCGAGCGCAGCAATGCCCTTGGCATAGCCCTCCAGGCCGCCGGCATTGAGCAGGGTCTGCGGCGGCTGCTCGGCCATCTTGGCGATGAAGCTTTCCAGGAAGGCGCTGAACTCCGGCGAACGAATACCGATCACCAGGCCCGGGTTGGTGCAGAACTGGCCGGCGCCCAGCACCACCGAGGCGGCCAGTTCGCCGGCGATTTTCCCACCACGGGCCTTGAGGGCTTCGGGCAGCAGGATGACCGGGTTGATGCTGCTCATCTCGGCGAACACCGGGATCGGCTGCGGGCGCGCCGCGGCCATGTCGCACAGGGCACGACCGCCGCGTAGCGAACCGGTGAAGCCGACCGCCTGGATGGCCGGGTGCTTGACCAGCGCGGCGCCGACGATGCCACCGTAGATCATGTTGAACACGCCCTTGGGCATGCCGGTCTTCTCGGCTGCGCGCAGCAGCGCCGCGCCCACCAGGGCGGTGGTGGTCATATGGCCGGGGTGGGCCTTGAACACCACCGGGCAGCCGGCCGCCAGGGCGGAGGCGGTATCGCCGCCAGCGGTCGAGAACGCCAATGGGAAGTTGCTGGCACCGAACACCGCGACCGGGCCGAGGCCGATGCGGCACTGGCGCAGGTCGGGGCGCGGCAGCGGCTGGCGATCCGGCAGGGCGCGGTCGATGCGCGCACCGTAGAAGTCACCGCGGCGCAGCACCTGGGCGAACAGGCGCATCTGGCCGCTGGTGCGCGCGCGCTCACCCTGGATGCGGCCAGCGGGCAGCGCGGTTTCACGGCAGACGACGGCGACGAAGTCCTCGCCCAGGGCATCCAGCTCGTCGGCGATGGCCTCGAGAAACTCGGCGCGCCGGGTCGCCGGCAGGCTGCGATAAGCCGGATAGGCGGCGGCAGCGGCCTTGGCGGCGGCATCGACTTCTTGCTCGGTGGCCTCGACGAATTCGTGTGGCAGCGTTTCGCCAGTGGCGGCATCGACGCTCTGCAGCTTCACGCTGCCGCGGGCGCTGTAGGCGCCACCGATGATGTTGTGGCCGTTAACGGACATGAATGTTTCCTCCTGGTCAGCACCAAACCGGGGCCGAACCTGACCCTGGCATGGATAACGATGGATGCTTCAAAGGGCGGTGACGCTGCCCGGTTGCAGCGGCTCATCGGCCGCTACCAGGCCGTTGCGCAGGGGCGCACCGAACTCGCTCATTTCGATCTCGAAGGTATCGCCGGGCTGCGCCCGGATACCGTCGGCATAGGACAACGTAGCCGTGCCGAAGTAATGCACGTGCACATCGCCCGGGCGCAGGAACTGCTGGTACTTGAAGTGGTGGAATTCCAGGTTCTCCAGGCTGTGGCACATGTTCTCCTCGCCGCTGAGGAATTCCTTCTCCCAGATCACCTCGCTGCCGCGATGAATACGGCTGGTGCCGGCCAGGTGCGCAGGCAGCGCACCAACACGCAGCTCCGGCCCGTAGGCGCAGAAACGCAGTTTGGAATGGGCCAGGTACAGGTAATTGCGGCGTTCCAGCACGTGGTCGGAGAATTCGTTTCCCAGGGCGTAACCGAGGCGATAGGGTTTGCCGTCGTCACCGATCACGTAGAGGCCGACCAGCTCCGGCTCCTCACCGCCATCTTCGGCGAATGCCGGCAGCGGCAGGTCGGCGCCAGGGCGCACGACGCTGCTGCCATCGCCCTTGTAGAACCACTCCGGCTGCGCGCCAACCTGGCCGGCGGCCGGTTTGCCACCCTCCAGGCCCCAGCGGAAGATGCGCATGGTGTCGGTCAGCGTCGCTTCGTCCTGGCCCTTCTGCTGGTGCATCTTGTCACGGGTCGCAGCGCTGCCCAGGTGGGTGAGGCCGGTGCCGCTGATCAGGCAATGGGCCGGGTCTTCATGATCCAGCGGCGGCAGAATGCACCCACCCTGCTGCAGTTCGGCATAGGCCGGGCCGGCGTCGCTGCCGCGGTTCTCGACCTCGGCCTGCAGGCTGCGCCCGGCGCGGATCGCCGCCAGGGCCAACTCGCGGGTGCTGGCAACGCCCCGTACGGTACGCACGGCATCGCCGTCGACAACGCCAACCTGACGCTGGCCGCGGGTGGTTTCGAACTGGATCAGTCGCATGGCTTGTCTCTCTTGTCAGTCTTGCCCGAACGGGTACAGGGCAGACTTTACGAACTGCGCGCCAGCCTGCCTAATGACAGGCTCTGATCAAGCAATAACCGATGGTTATCACCATGCTCGCATCCCTCCCTGCTCTGGTATCCCGACTGCGCCTGAAACAGCTGCGCCTGCTGATCGCCCTCGACGAGCAGGGTTCGCTGCACAAGGCCGCCGACGCCGTGGCGATCAGCCAGCCGGGGGCGACCAAGGCCCTCAACGAAATCGAATCGGCGTTCGGCACGCGGCTGTTCACCCGTACCAGCCAGGGTCTGGAGGCCAACGATCTGGGGCGTTGCGCGATCCGCTACGCGCGGCTGATCCACAGCGACCTGGCGCACCTGCGCGAGGAGATGCTCGGCATCCTGCAAGGCCAGGGCGGCCGGTTGGTGGTGGGCGTGATCATGGGCGCGGTGCCGCACCTGACCCGCGCCCTATCGCGGTTGCGGGCGCGGCAGCCGGAGCTGTCGGTGGAAATCGTCGAGGACACCAGCGCGCGGCTGCTCAGCCTGATCGACCAGGGCCGCCTGGATCTGGCGATCTGCCGGACCAGCGTAAGCCGCCGGCCAGATGATTACGACTGCCTGAGCCTGCATGACGAGCAGCTGAAAGTGGTGGCCAATCCCGCGCACCCGCTGGCGAACATGCCGGGCCTGAGCCTGGCGCAACTGGCGGCTTACAGCTGGGTGGTATTCCCGGCGAACATGCCGATGCGCCTGGTGCTGGAGCGGGCATTCAGCGACGCCGAACTGGAGTTTCCGCGCTACCCGCTGGAAACCGCCTCGACCTTCGCCACCCTGATGCTGCTGGAGGAGGACCCGAACCTGGTGGCCCTGATGCCACGGGAAACCGCCCAGTCGGCGGCGCGCTCGGGCCAGCTGGCCTGCCTGGATGTGGCCCAGGTGCTGCGCAGCGAGCCCTACGGGGTGATCAGCCGACGTGGCTCGCCGCTGTCATCGCCAGCGCGTTTGCTGCTGGAGGAGTTGCGGGCTTCGTAGGATTGGTCGGGCCGTGTAGGTGCAACCCATCAATCCCACGATGGGTTGCACCCATCCTACGGCCTTGAGCGCCTTCAGGTGTGGGAGCGGGCCATGCCCGCGAAAAACCGCGACCACGCCATACGCTCACAGGATTCACATAGTAGTTGTAGGGTGGATGACGCTTTTTTCATCCACGATGCGACTGCAGCGGTGGACGGGTGAAGCGTCGTCCACCCTACGAGCTCAAAGGATTCACATAGCTTCCTAGGATGGGTCGGGCCGCGCAGGTGCCCCCAATCCCGATGGGTTTCACCCATCCTACGGACTTGCGCCCCCACAGGGATATGGATCAAGCCGGCGCAACCAATCAGCGCCGATTGACCGTCTGCGCCGCACGCAGCACGTCGGTGCCGATCTCGGCCTCGAAACGCTGCCATACCGGGCGCATCGCCTCGCGCCAGGCTTCGCGCTGCTCGTGGGTCAGGGTGATGATCTGCGCGCGGCCGGCGGCAACGAGCTGCTCGCGGCTCTTGCGGTTGAGCTCCTCGGCGTCCTGGTTCACCTTGAAGCTGACCTCCTCGATGATCGCTTCCAGCTGGGTGCGCACCTGGTAGGGAATGCTGATCCAGAACTTGGAATTGCTGATCAGCATGTAGTTGAGCGAGCCGTGGTTGGTTTCGGTGATGAACGGCTGCACGCTGTCGAGCTTCTGGCTGGCCAGGTTCGACCAGGGGTTTTCCGCACCCTGCACGGTGCCCTTCTGCAGCGCCGCCAGGGTTTCGCTGAAGGCCATCTTGCTGGTGGTGGCGCCCAATTCGGCGAACTGCGCCTCCAGTACCGGCGACGGCTGGATACGGAAATTCAGGCCCTTGGCATCGGCCGGCGCCTTCAGCGCATGGGTGGCGGAAAGCTGCTTCATGCCGTTGTTCCAGTAGGCCAGGCCGTAGATGTCGTGGCCCGCCATGGAGCGCAGCAGCTCGCGGCTCTTCTCACGCTTCTGGAAACGCTTCACCGCTTCCAGATCGTCGAACAGGAACGGCAGGTCGAACACCTGCAGTTGCTTGGTGTAGGCGTCGAACTTGGACAGCGACGGCGCCAGCAACTGCACCTTGCCGTCTCGCAGCGCCTGCAGTTCGTCCTCGTCACCGAACAGCGTGGAGTTCGGGTACACCTCGACCTTCACCTTGTCGCCCAGGCGCTGCTCCACCAGTTCCTTGAACAGCTGCGCGCCACGGCCCTTCGGGGTGTCTTCGGCGACCACGTGGGAGAACTTGATGACGATGGGCTCGGCGGCGAACACCGGCGTGCAGATCAGCAGCAGGGCGGACAGGGCTGTGGTGACAACGGACTTGAACATGCAACACCTCGGCAATAGCAGACAGCGGCGCATGCGCGAGGCAGCACCTGAGGGAAATGGGGTTTCGGATGACCTTCGCTGAGGTCGCTGTCGGCTAGGCCCGGCGCGGAGCGCGGGTATCCGACTATTATTGGAGGGCTGTGCAGAGGGCGCGGTGAAAAGGCGCCCGTTCTGGCAGGGGCGCGATTCTTCTCCATCCTCCGCCGCAGAACAAGCGCAATAACGCCAACTGCTGCACAGCTTGAAGATTCAATGCCCGTGCCGTGGCAGAATGCGCCCCGCCACGCCCACCACGAGATCAGCATGTCGTCGTCCTTCGCCACCCCGTTCGCCACCCTCGAGCTGCAGCGCCAGCCCGAGCAACCCGGCATGCCCCTGCAGGCCTTCGACGCCGCCGATGCCTACCTGCTCGAGCAGGTGCAGACGCTGCCGAGTACCGCGCGCGTGCTGCTGCTCAACGACAGCTTCGGCGCCCTGGCCTGTGCCCTGGCCGGGCACGCCCGGGTAACCAGCAGCGGCGACTCGCACCTCGGCCACCTGGCGCTGCGCCTCAACCTGGCGCGTAACGGCCTCCCTGAAGACGCGGTGACCTTCGTGCCGGCCAGCGAGCCAGCGCGCGGCCCTTTCGACATGGTGCTGATCCGTGTGCCGAAAACCCTGGCGCTGCTGGAAGAACAGCTGATCCGTCTGCACGCTCAGCTGGCGCCAGACGCCCAGGTGATCGCCGGGGCGATGATCAAGCACCTGCCGCGCGCCGCTGGCGACCTGCTGGAGAAGTACATCGGCCCGGTGCAGGCCTCACTGGCGGTGAAAAAAGCCCGCCTGCTGCATGCCACACCTGAGGCAAAGCCGACGGCCAAGTCGCCCTACCCGACCCGCTACCGCCTCGACAAACCGGCGCTGGAACTCAGCAACCACGCCAACCTGTTCTGCCGCGAAGGCCTGGATATCGGCACTCGCGCCTTCCTGCCGCACCTGCCGCGCCACCTGGACAATCGCCGGGTGGCCGACCTGGGTTGCGGCAACGGCGTGCTGGGCATCGTCTATGCCCTCGGCAGCCCCCAGGCGGAACTGACCCTGGTGGACGAATCCTATATGGCGGTGCAATCCGCCGCCGAAAACTGGCAAGCCGCGCTGGGCGAACGCCCGGTGACAGTCCGCGCCGGTGACGGCCTGGCCGAGCAGCCTGCCGACTCGCTGGACCTGGTGCTGTGCAACCCGCCCTTCCACCAACAGCAGGTGGTCGGCGACTTCCTCGCCTGGCGCATGTTCCAGCAGGCGCGCAGCGCCCTGGTTACCGGCGGCGAGCTGTGGATCGTCGGCAACCGCCACCTGGGCTACCACGCCAAATTGTCGCGGCTGTTCCGCGGCGTCGAGCAGGTGGCGGCTACGCCGAAGTTCGTGGTGCTCAAGGCGACCAAGTAGGCATCAATATCGCGGCGCCTGCTGCCAGGGATCTTTCTCTCAGTCGATCAGGCCATTGCAGTCATAGAACGGATAAGGCCCCGGGTATTCACCAAATACGCCGGTATGGGTAACCAGGCCGTGTTCGGCGTGCCAGTGGTGCAGCAGGTAGCCAGGCGGCTCCAGGTTGAAGTGGGCCGGTGCGCTGGGCTGCAGGTCCAGCACGATCTGGTGGGAAACCCCGGGGCACACGCAACTCAGGCTGCCGGCAAAACGCCGCTGGATCGGGCGATGCAGGTGCCCGCAGAGCAGCCGCTCCACCTGTGGGTGGCCGCCGATCAGCCACTCCAGGGCCGCCGCGTTGCGAAACGGCTCGCGGTCCATATGGCCGATACCGCTGATGAATGGCGGGTGGTGCAGGATCAGCACCGTCGGCACCTGCGGGCGCAGCGCCAGCTGGGCGTCCAGCCAGCGCAGCTGGCTGTCCTGCAGTTGCCCGCCATGGCTGCCGGGAATCGTCGTGTCCAGGCCAATCAGGCGCACCGGGTGGCTGTCGACCACCCAGTCCAGCGGCGCCTCGGGCGACCGCGGCAGGTAGCCGTGGTCGGCAAAGGCGGCCAGCAGGTGGGCGCGATCATCATGGTTACCGGGCACCAGGTAACAGGGCATGGCCAGGCGCTGCAGTTCGGGCCGCAGCACGGCGTATTCGTCGGGGTGACCGAAGTCCACCAGGTCACCGCTGATAAGCACGATATCCGGGCGTGGCTGGCTGGCGTTGAGGTGGTCGACCGCGCGGCGCAGCGCCGCCAGGGTATCGACCACCCCGTAACTCGGCTTGCCGCCGGCCTTGAGGTGCAGGTCGCTGATCTGCGCAATAAGGAAGGTCGGAATGCTGGGGATGACATCAGGCATTGAGGCTGAACACTCGCTGGGGCTCGACGGCCAGGTTGATCAAATCGCCGGGGGCATGCAGGCGGTCGTCGCTGCTGTCCACCGACAGCGGCTGCGCGCCGCCCACGTCCACCAGCAGGCGGCTCTGCGCGCCCTGAAAGAATTGCCCGAGCAGCCGCCCGCGCACATGGCCGGGGGCACGGGTCACCTGCAGGTGCTCGGGCCGGCAATACAGAGTGGCTGGCAGCTCGCTGGCGCTCCACGGCAACTCGCCGCCGTTGACCTGCACGCCATTGGCCGTGCGGCCGAGCACCGCGAAGGCATTCAAGGTGCCGATGAAATTCGCCACGAAGGCATTGGCCGGCTGCTGATAGAGCGCCCGCGGCGTGGCCAGCTGCGCGATGCGGCCGCGCTCCATGACCAGAATGCGGTCGCCCAGGGCCATGGCCTCACCCTGGTCGTGGGTGACGAACACGGCGGTGATGGCCAGCTCGCGCAGCAACTGGCCCAGCTCGCTGCGCAGGCGCTCGCGCAACTGGGCATCCAGGGCCGCCAGGGGTTCATCGAGCAGCAGTACCCGCGGGCGTGGCGCCACCGCGCGGGCCAGGGCGACGCGCTGGCGCTGGCCGCCGGACAGCTCATGGATGGCGCGATGGCCATAGCCCTGCAGGCCGACCAGTTCGAGCAGTTCGGCGCAGCGTTGTTCGCGGCCGGCGCGCGGCACCTTGCGCACCTTCAGGCCATAACCGATGTTGTCGGCCACGTTGAGATTGGGAAACAGCGCGTAGTTCTGGAACACCATGCCCACGTCGCGGCGCTCGATGGGCAACGGCGTGACATCGCGCCCGGCGAACAGCACCTGCCCGGCATCCGGGCGCTCGAGCCCGGCGATCAGGCGCAATGTGGTGGTCTTGCCGCAGCCGGACGGGCCGAGGATGGCCAGGGTCTCGCCGGCGTGGATCTCCAGGCTCAGGTCGTCCACGGCGACGGTGCCGTCGGCGAACGCCTTGCGACAGTTGTGCAGGCGAATGGAGGTAGCGGTCATCGTTGGTCTCCACGGGACAGGCGGGCGCTGATGGCCTGCAGGGCGATCAGCAGCGGCACGATCATCAGCAGGAACAGCAGGGTGTAGGCGCTGGCGACTTCCAGCCGCGCCGAGGCGTAGCTGTCGGCCAGGCCCACCGGCAGGGTCTTGGTCATCGGCGTGTGGAGCATCCAGGTCAGGTTGAATTCGCCCAGTGACAGGGTGACGACCATCAGCACGCCGGCGAGGATGCCGGCCCTGCAGTTGGGCACCACCACGGTAAAGAAGCGCCGCAGCGGGCCGGCGCCGAGGCTGGCGGCGGCATCTTCCAGGGTCGGCAGGTTCTGGCGCTGCATCACCGCCATTACCGGGCGCACCAGAAACGGCAGGGTGAACAGCACGTGGCCGACCAGAATGAACAGCCAGCTGCCACGAAAGCCGCCGAGATGACCGTAGGTGAGCAGCAGCGCCAGCGCACTGGCCAGGCCGGGCATCGCCACCGGCAGCACCATCAGTTCCTCGAAGGCGCGGCTGAAGCGGTTGTTCATGCGCACCAGGGCGTAAGCCGCCGGCACGCCGATCACGCACACGCACAGGGCACAGGCCAGCGCCAGTTGCAGCGACAGCCACACCGTCGGTGAATAGGCCTGCCAGACCTGCACGAGCCAGTCGAGGGTCAGGCCGCTGGACAGCCCCTGGAAGTAATTGCGGGTCAGCCCGGCGAGCAGCGACAGCAGCACCGGCACCAGCATGAAGGCGCAGACCAGGCAGGTGAAGATCAACTGCGCGGCAAACAGCGTCGAGCGTTTCATAGCAGCCCTCCGGCGTTGCGCACCCACTTCCTGACCACCAGCAGCACCGCCCAGGTCAGCGCACCGAGGAGCACCGACAGCGCGGCGGCCACGCTGAAGTTGGCGTAGTTGGTGAACACGTTGTAGATCGCCACGGGCGTGACGTTGAGCTGGGTGCCTAGGGTGAAGGCGGTACCGAACGCGCCCATTGAGGTGGCGAAGCAGATCGCGCCGCAGGACACCAGCGCCGGCATCAGTCCCGGCACGATCACGTCCCAGGTGACCCGCCAGTGGCTGGCGCCCAGCGAGCGGGCAGCCTCCTCCAGGCTGGCGTCGAGGCTTTCACTGGCGGCCATCACGGTGAGGATCACCCGCGGTATGGAGAAGTACAGGTAGCCAAGAAACAGCCCGGCCAGGGAATAGGCGAACACCCAGCGCTCGCCCACCAGCCCCAGGCCCAGCGCCGCGAACACGCCCTGGCGGCCGGCCAGCAGAATCACCAGAAAACCCACTACCACGCCGGGAAATGCCAGGGGAAAGGTCAGCAGGGCGACCAGCGCCGAACGGCCGAAGAAGCGCTGGCGGGCGAGAAACACCCCGCTGATGCTGCCCACCAGCAGTGCCGCCAGGGTCACCGTGGCGGCCAGCACGCTGGTCTGCGCCAGGCTGCTCAGATATTGGCCGCTGCTCAGCACCTGCCAGTAGCCACTGCCCGCCCCGCCGCGACTTTCGCCGCCAAGCAGCACCAGATGGGCCAGCGGCAGTATCCAGAAGGCCAGCAACACGGCAGCAGCCGGCACCAGCGCCACGGCAGCCCCCGGCCGCCAGCGCCACAGCGGCCTGCTATCGGCCTTTACGGCAGCGCGGTTGCTCAGGGCGCTGCTCACCTCAGCGCACCTCTTTCAGGTAACGCGCGGCGAAGGCTTCCTGCACCGCAGCCATCTTCTGGTAATCGACCACGCCGGCGCGGGCGTAGTCACTTTCCGGCAGGAAGCGCGCCGCCACCTCGGCGGGCATCTGCACCGGGCGCACCGGCCGCAGGTAGGCATTGGCCCACAGCGCCTGGCCCTGGTCGGAGAGCACGAAGTCCAGCACCTTCTCGGCGTTGGCGCGGTGCGGCGCGTTGTCCACCACGCTCATCACGTAGGGCACGCTGATGCTGCCTTCGCTCGGAATCACGAAGGCGACATTGGCCTGGTCCTTGTAGCGCGCGCGGTAGGCGTTGAAGTCGTAGTCGACGAGGATCGGCAGCTCACCGGACAGCACCCGCGCATAGGCGGTCTGCTTGGGCACGATCGGCGAATTGCCGGCCAGTTTCTTGAAGTAGTCGATGGCCGGGGTGAAGTCGTCGAGGTCGCCACCCATGGCGCGATTGATCGCCACCGCCGACACGTAGCCGACGAAGGCGCTGGACGGGTCCAGGTAACCGACCATGCCCTTGTACTCGGGCTTGAGCAGGTCGGCCCAGCTTTGCGGCACCGGCAGGCCGCCCAGTGCGTCGACGTTGACCATGATGCCCAGCGTGCCGGAGTGAATGGCGAACCAGTGCCCTTCAGGGTCTTTCAGCCCGGCCGGAATGTCGTCCCAGCCCTTTGGCTTGTAGCTGCCGACCACCCCGGCGTTCTGTGCCTGCAGGCCGAAGGTCACCCCGTAATACACCACGTCGGCCATCGGTGCCGCGCGCTCGGCCACCAGCTGTGCCAGGGCCTGGCCGGAGTTCTTGTTGTCCAGCGGCACCTTCACGCCGGTGTTCTCGGCAATCGCGGCGAGCTGCGCGCCCCAGTCCGCCCACTCCGGCGGGCAGTTGTAGCAGATCGCCGTCTCGGCGGCCTGGCTCAGGCTGGCGGTACCGCACAGCAGCAGGGCTGCAAGGGTTTTACGGAAGCGGGTCATCGGGCGTCTCCTCGAAGGGGCGGATACTTTCGCCTGGCCGGATATGGCACGGCAGGCAGTGGGATGCGGGGGTGGCGCCGGCGATCTGCGCCAGCAGCTGGTCGATCAGGGTGTGCGCCAGGTCGGCGATGGGCTGCACCACGCTGCACAGCGTCGGGTGCACCTGGCTGCCGAGGGCGATGCCGTCGAAACCCATCACCGACAGCTGGCGCGGCACGCTCCAGCCATTGCGGCGCAGCACGTTGATCAGGCTGATGGCCAGCAGGTCGTTGGAGCACACCAGCGCGCTGGGCGCCTGCGGGCCCTGCAGCCAGGGTTGGATGGCGACGAAATCGGCCTGGGTGTGGGCAGGCATTTCGATCAGCGGCAAGGCCTGTAGCCCAGCCGCTTGCATGGCCTGCCGATAGCCGGCATAACGCAGCCGGGCACGGTCGGACTGCAGCGCCGAGCCCGCCACCATGCCGATGCGCCGGTGGTCGGCCGCCAGCAGATGCCGGGTGGCCAGCGCCATACCGGCGTGGTTATCCACCGATACGGCGCTGTATTCGCGGTTTTCGGGCTGGTGATAGGCCAGCACGAAGGGCGTGTCTTCCCGAGCCAGGCTTTGCAGCACGCGGTTGCTGCGGGCATCGGTCACCGTCAGCACCAGGCCGTCGACGCGCTGGCGCAGCAGCTCCTCGACCACCTCGCTTTCGCGCTCGGTCTGGTAGTCGGTGGTAGCCAGCAGCAGGTTGTAGCCCCGCCCACGCGCCGCCTGCTCCATGGCCTGGAACTGTTCGGCGAACACTGGGTTGAGCAGGTTGGGCACCACCACGCCAATCAACTGGGTGGTTTGCAAACGCAGCTGCCGGCCCAGGCGATTGGGGCGAAAGCCCAGCTGGCGCGCCGCGGCGAACACCTGCTCACGGGTGTGCGGGCGCACCATGTCTGGCGAGGCAAAAGCCCGCGCAGCGGTGGCCCGCGACACGCCCGCGCGGAGGGCCACCTCTTTCAGATCCGTCATGCTCGCTCGCCTTGAGATCGATCTCATTGGCGAGCAACTTAGCGAGCGCAGATGGCAGTCGCGCGACACGGCGATGACAGTTCGGTGTCAAAGCGCCTTCTGATTCTGCGTAGTGCGGACCGGGACGCCGGCCGCTTGTAGCGAAGCGAACAGGCCGCCAGTCCAACCAAGCACTCCCCATGGACCAATCATTGCCCGAAGAGGGAAGTATCACTAAAGTGGCACTTTCATTCTTGCACCGAGCCCCGCCATGAAAGTCGAGCTGGTCACCAACCTGAAGCGACAGGCCACCAAGATCCTTGCCGATCTTCACGAATCCAAAGAGCCCGTGCTGATCACCGAGCACGGTATGCCATCGGCTTATCTGGTGGATGTCGATGACTACCAGTTCATGCAGAAGCGCCTTGCCCTTCTGGATGCCTTGGCGCGCGGTGAGCGGGCCGTGGTAGAGGGCAATACCGTCAGCCATGAACAGGCCAAGGAAAGGCTGAGCAAATGGCTGAAATAGTTTGGACCAATCCGGCCCTCCAGCAACTCGACGAGCTGGCGCACTACATCGCGCTCGACAAACCCGATGCCGCTCGCGCGCTGGTCAGCAAGGTGGTTGAAGCGGTCGGGCGTTTGGCGGAGTTCCCTCTGTCGGGCCGCGTCCCGGATGAGCTGCCAAACTCGGTGTATCGCGAAATCGTTGTCCCACCCTGCCGGGTTTTCTACCGCGCCTCGGATACAACGGTTTTTATCATCCACATCATGCGAGAAGAGCGTGTGCTGCGCGCTCATATGCTCGAGTGAGCCTCATTGTGGATACGGCAAATGCTGGATGAGTGTTGTTCAGCATGCGGTTGGCGATACCCAGGGATGCGCCCCTTAAAGCGTCAGGGTAAACCGCGACAGCAACGCGCCGGGCAGCGCCATCGAGCCGGTCTGCCGGGCGCCGTAGGTGCCGCTGGGCAGCAGCAGCTCCGGTTCACGGCTCAGGGCTTCCAGGTTCGCGCCGAGGAAGTCGAACAGCGAATCGTCGAAGCGCATGGTGTTCACTGGCGCCTGGATGCGGCCGTCTTCGACCCAGAAGGTGGCGAAGCGGGTCATGCCGGTCAGGCGCCCGGCCGGCAGGTCGGAGAAGTTGCTGTACCACAGGTTGCCGATATACAGCCCGGTGCCGAGGCGCTGCAGGATGTCGCCCTCCTCCAGTTCGCCGCCGTGCAGCTGCAGCGAGAACGGGTACTCGCCGCTGCCCGCGCCATTGGCGATCAGCCCGTGCTCGGCGGCACTGCGCGAGCTGACCAGACGCTCGCCCGCCTTGCCCTGACTCACCAACCGTAGCGGCTGGCGTGGCCCTTCGCGGGTGAAGGCCGGCGCCAGGCCGCCTTCGATGCGCTCGTCCAGCGTCACCTTGTCGCTCAGGCTGGCGCTACCGGCGAACAGCCGCTGCAGCGGGCTGCCACCGGTGGCCAGCGCTTCGGCGGAAAAGCCCCAGGCGAACAACCCGAACAACTCCTCCAGCGCCGCTGGTGTGAGATAGGCGCGATACGCCCCTGGCTTCAATTCATGGGCGGGTTTGCCCAGGTGCTCCAGTTGCTCGCGGGCGAACGCCAATTTGCGGGCGAAGGCCTGGGCATCCCATTGTTCACCGGCGTAGCTGCTTTTAACCGCCTGGCCGTTTTCGTGGAACAGGCTGAACTCGAAGTTGAAGCTGCTCGCCCCGTGCCAGCCGAAGGCGCCCCAGGAACTGGCGAAGCCCTGGTACTGCGGCCCGGCGGCGTAGAAGCCGACCAGATCCAGCCCGGCGGATGCCTCGTTGATCTGCGCAATGGCCGCCTCGCTGTGCTGAGCCGCCTCCCCCGCCGCCGTCTCGCTGCGCCAGGCCTCGCGGTTCAGGCGCAGATACGGGTCGTCGGCGAGCGTCGGTAATACCGCGCGCAGGCGCTGCAACGCCTGGTCGAGGCGCGGCAGGTCGTCGTCGATCACCCCGCTCAGGGCCAGTTCGAAATCGCCATGCCGCTCGCCCTGGTACAGCGCCAGGGTGGCGTACACCTGCTGCACCTGACCGGCCTGGCGCACGCGGGCATGGTTGAAGCGGATAAAGTCCGAGGCCTCGGCCTGGTACTCCAGGGTAAAGCCTTCGCCGGCCTGCAACTGGCTGTCCAAGTGCGCGAGCAACGCCTCGAAATGTTGACGTGCGTTCATCAGGCTGCCCCTCCAAATACGTCGACATCGGCGAACACGCACGCCGGCGTGGCATGCCCGACGCGGATCACCTGGTTCGGCTCGCCTTTGCCGCAATACGGCGTGCCCAGCACCTCGAAGGTACTGGCGTCGCCGACCGCCTTGAGGTTGCGCCAGAACTGCGCGGAGATGCCGCGGTAGTTGGGGTTCTTCACCACGCCCTTGAGCTCGCCGTTCTCGATCAGCCGGCCCCACTCGCAGCCGAACTGGAATTTGTTGCGCGCGTCATCGATCGACCAGGAGCGGTTGTTGCTCATCAGAATGCCGCGCTCGATGCCGCCGATCAGCTGCTCCATGCGCCGGGTGCCGGGCTCGACGTTGAGGTTGGCCATACGATCCATGGTCGGGCGGTTCCAACTGCAGGCGCGGCTGTTGGCCACGCCTTCCAGCCCACTGCGCCATTGCGACAGCGCACCGCCAAGCGGCCGCTGCAGGATGCCCTCGCGGATCAGGTATTCGCGCTGAGCCGGGGTGCCGTCGTCGTCATGGCGATAGCTGGCCAGCTCGCCCGCCACCGTCGGGTCGAAGGTCACGTTGAGCAGCGCCGAGCCGTACTGATAACGGCCGAAATCCTCCTGGCGGATAAAACTGGTGCCGGCGAAATTGCGCTCGTCACCCAGGATGCGATCGAGCTCCAGCGGATGACCGATGGACTCGTGGATCTGCAGGATCATCTGGTTCGGCATCAGCAGCAGATCACGATGGCCGCTCGGCGTATTGGGCGCCAGCAGCAGTTGCAGCGCCTCGTCGGCGATACGGCTGGCAGTGCCGACCAGGCCCAGCTCATCGATCACCTCGGCACCGCCTTGGCGCGCCAGGTGGGTGCCGCCGAAGCTGCGGCTCTGGCTGTCGGCGCCATCGCTGGCGGTAACGCCCAGCTGCGGGAAGACGTAATGCTGGGCGCGGCGCAGACGGGCGCCGACGCTGTTCAGGTAAATCTGCTCGGTGGCGGTAAAGGTCAGCCCGGCGTACCAGTCCACCAGCCGCCCATCCCGCGGTACCCGCGCCGACTCCGCCGCCAGCAGCTCGTACCAGTGGGCCGGGCTGGCGAGCGTGCGCTCATAGCCAGGCATCACGTCATCGGCCTGCTGATGAGGCACCGGTAGCTCATGCAGATCGAGCAGATTGCGCCCCGCCAGCTGCCGCGCCAACGCCTCGGCCTTGTCGAGCGCCGCCTGCAAGCCGGCCTGGCTGAGATCGCTGGTCGCCGCATAAGCCTCCACCCCGGCCACCCGCACACTGAGCATCGCGCCCGCATCGTCCGAAAACGACGGCGCCCGCGCCACATTACGGCGCACCCCATAGCGCTCGGTGGTTTCCCGCACATGGCGCAGCGACCAGAAATCGGCGGTGGAGCGCAGGGCGGCGAAGCGGCGTTCTAGGGTTTCGCTGAAGGCGAACATGGTGGCTCCCTTGGTGGGCGACATAGGGAGGCAGTATGGGAAGGATTGGCGGGATGGGGCAACCAGAAAGGCTGTAAGTACGTCGCAGACGGATGGCTATTTGCTGGCGCAGTGTTGGAGCCCCCTATTTTAACCTCTGGGGCGGAAACGGAACGCCGGCCGCTCGCAACCACAGCGAATAGTCCGCCGACTCATGCCTGGTTCGGCACCACAACCGGAGCCCCGCGCTCCAAGGCGCACTGCTTCGCGAATGGATCGCCGCCCAGTGTGCACCGCACTCAAAGCACCGGCTCGGAACACAAGTCTTCTCCGGGCCTTGCCGCTCTAGGCCCTTATCCTTACCTTGTGCCCTCGCTTCCCGCCTTTAACCGCGAGTCTCCCTACCATGAAAAATCTAAAAATCAGCGCCATCACCACCTTGCTTATCGGGCTGTCGGGTTTTGCCCAGGCTCAGGAAACGCCATCGCATCTGGACAAGGTACTGGAGAAAGGGCAACTGGCGGTGTGCACCACCGGCGATTACAAGCCCTATACCTTCCTGCGCCAGGACGGCGGCTACGAAGGCATCGATATCGAGATGGCCCAGTCCCTCGCGCAGAGCCTCGGGGTCAAGGTGCAGTGGGTGCCGACCACTTGGAAGACCTTGATGCCGGATATGGTGGCGGGCAAGTGCGATATCGGCATGGGCGGTATTTCGGTGACGCTGGAGCGCCAGAAGAAGGCATTTTTCAGCAGCACCCTGGATGTGGACGGCAAGATTCCCCTGGTGCGCTGCGAAGACGTTTCCCGCTACCAGACCGTCGAGCAGATCAACAGGCCAGAGGTACGCCTGATCGAGCCGGCCGGCGGCACCAACGAAGCCTTTGCGCGAGCCTATCTGCCAGAGGCCCAGCTGAACTTCCACGACAACAAGACCATCTTCCAGGAGCTGCTGGATAAGCGCGCCGACGTGATGATCACCGACACGTCCGAGGCCCTTTACCAGCAGAAACGCATGCCCGGCCTGTGCGCCGTCAACCCGAAGAACTACATGCAATACAGTGAGAAGGCCTACCTGCTGCCCCGCGACGATATGGCCTGGAAAAGCTATGTCGATCAGTGGCTGCATTTGAGCAAGGCCACCGGCGCTTATCAGAAAACCCTTGGCCACTGGCTGGCCGTGCCGGGGCAGTAAGGGCACGCGAACCAGCGATCAACCACCCTTCAGGGGCTGCAGTTGCAGCAAGGCCGTATCGACAAGGCCCAACAACTCCTCGATGGCCAGGGTGGCATGCTGGAAATAGCGTTTCGCCGTAATGCTCGGTTGTTCCCGGCCGAGCAGCTCCTGCTCGATGCACAACAGAAACGCCTCGATCGCCTGCTGGCGCCGGGCCAGTTGAAACAGGTCACGCTCCGCCTGCAGAGTGGCAAAGGCGTCGCCAGCCAGTTGCTCGATCTTCTGGTAGAGAAAGCGCAGGCGTATGCGCTGCTCGGCACTGCTCTTTCCTGCAGCGGCGATACCGGTACCCAACGCTCGGGCTTGGCCGGCCCATTCCGCGGCCTGCACCACCTCGCGCCAGATGCACGGCAAATAGGCGAAATCGCTACGGCCTTCACTGAGGTCGATCTCGCTGGCCACGTCTTCCATCAGGAAGATGCTGTTGCGAATGATCAGGTGATGCTGCGCCAGGTTGTTGGCTGCATCGGTGCTGCGCCCTTCCTGCAGGCGCGACCAGTGATCGATCAGGCCACTCCATCCATCGGCGTGACCGCCGTTGAAGGTTGCGGCAATGCGCATCTGCTCTTCGAGCGACCGCCGGGTGGCGGCCAGCTCGTCGCTCAGCCCGGCATCGCCACAGAGCACGCCGTTGCTCAGGCCGCGATGACGCTGGAGGCCGGCGATCAACGAGCGCAGTAGCGCCAACTGACGAATGTTCGCGCGAATATGTGCCCGTTTCTGGCGCAACCGACGGCGATGCAGGGCCAAGACCATCATCACCAGGCCGACCAGGACGCAGACGACAGAGGCGTATCCGTAACCTCCCTCCATAGCCATCAACCGGTCAGGCTTGCCAGATGATGGGCGATGGTGCGGGTCTGGTCGGCGGCCTTGAGGTTATCGACATTACCCTGGCGCACGCGGTTGGAGAGTTCGGCGATTTCCGTCACCGCCTTGCCCTGCTGCTCGGTGCTGACGGCCACCTGCTCGACCTGCTCGGTCAGTTGCCAGGTGCACTGCTGAACCTGGTCGAGCAGGCTGCACACGGCCTTCGAGCTTTGCGCACTGCGCTGGGCCAGCTCGCTAAGGCCGGCCACCTTCACCGTGGCGCTCTGGATATGCTGTTGTACCGAGACGATGTTGCGGCTGATCTCGGCCGCCGATTCCTGGCTGTGCAGCGCCAGGCGCCTGACCTCCTCGGCGACGATCGTGAAGCCGCGCCCCCTGTATCCAGCGCGGGCGGCCTCGATCGCCGCGTTGAGTGCCAGCAGATTGGTCTGGTCGGCGATGCCACGGATAGTGCCGGACATCTGATTGATGATCTGCGAATTGGCGTCAGCAGCAGGATCAGCTCATTGGTGGTTTCTGCCTGGCGGCTCATTTCCACTACCTGCTGAACCAGCTCGCCGAGGCGCGTGATACCGTCACTCAGTCGCTCGCTGGCTACCAGGCTGCTCTGCCGCGACTGCTCCGCCAACGCAGCCACCTGGACGATGCTGGCATTCAGCTGCTCGACCGCAGCCGCCGCCGTGCTCGCCGCGTCGCTCTGGTTTTCGGCATTGCGCGTCACCAGCACGGAGCTCTGTTCGAGTTCCTGCGAGGAATGGGATATTTCGTCGAGGCGTTGTTGCAGGAGTTGCTGCTGGCGACGCTCGCGGTTGAGCCAGCGCTGCCAGCTTCGACCGATCGATTGCAGCAATACCCAATCATCCTCGGCGGGGTCCCGGCCAGCCTGATCGGCGTGACGATCCTGATAGCCCTGCAACAGCAGAAGCTCGCGTCGCAGCAGCCATAGGCTGGAGATCGCCAGGTAGGCGAACAGTAGCCAGGCCAGCAGAACAGCCGTATGTGGGTGACCCGCCAGGCTCAGTGCGCTGCTTACCAGGGCAATGCCGAGCAGACTGCGCAGCATGCCGGCGATGCCCAGTTCGCGTAGCAATAGCAACGCCGGGTAGCCAAGCCATTTCATGAGTTCATTCTTCGCTGACCGCTACAACTGGATCCCGATTACCCCCTCGAGGCCATCGCGAGTTCAGGAAGTGCGGCCCGTCCCTAAACAAACGCCTGAATGCACGGCAATGAAAGCTGCAGTGCATTCAGGCGTCGTTGCCTTGCAGAGGTACGCCCCTGCGCATGTGTATGAGGGATGCAATGCAGAAACGATGCCAGCAAGGCGACCGCCGCCAAGGCGTAGCAAAAGGCGGCATTTGGCCAGCACCCTCCTGGCGACACGGGCCAGGCGCACCAGCAGGGTGCATGGTCAGGTCGAAGGCGCGAAGTTCGCCCACCAAGCCGAGCCGAAAGGCCCACTGGCCTAGGGCGTACTCAACCCCGCCGCCGTCATGAACAGCCGCAACAGATAGGACAGCAGCCCCAGGCTCAGCACGCTGACCGTCCAGATGCCGGCCAGCCAGGCGATGCGTTGCCAGAGGGGTTTCTTTTCGCGGGTGTTGTTCATCAGTGGTACCCCTGATCCGGCGTGACCTTGCCGCGGAACACGTAGTAGCTCCAGGCGGTGTAGACGAGGATGATCGGGATGATCAGCAGTGCGCCGACCAGCGCGAAGCCCTGGCTTTGCGGCGGCGCGGCGGCCTGCCAAATGGTCAGCGAGCCGGGCACGATGTTCGGCCACAGGCTGATGCCCAGGCCGCTGTAGCCGAGGAAGATCAGCACCAGGGTCAGCACGAACGGCTTGCTGTTGTCGTGGTTGGCCACCGAGCGCAGCAGGTAGAAGAAGCTCGCCAGCACCAGCAGCGGCACCGGGGCGAACCACAGCAGGTTGGGGAAGGTGAACCAGCGCTCGGCGATGCTCGCCTGGGACAGCGGCGTCCACAGGCTGACGACACCGATCACCGCCAGCAGCGCCAGCGCCAGGGGCCGGGCCAGGTCGTGCATCTGCTTTTGCAGGCGACCTTCGGTCTTCATGATCAGCCAGGTGCAGCCGAGCAGCGCATAGGCGGCGATCAGCCCCAGTCCGCTGAACAGCGGGAACGGCGCCAGCCAGTCCAGCGAACCACCGGCGAAGGCGCGGCCCTCGACCGGGATGCCTTCGATGAACGCGCCCAGCGCCACGCCCTGAAAGAAGGTCGCCGCCACCGAGCCGCCGATGAACGCCTTGTCCCAGATATGCCGCTTGTGGTCCTTGGCCTTGAAGCGAAACTCGAAGGCCACGCCGCGAAACACCAGGCCCAGCAGCATGAACATCAGCGGCAGGTAGAGGGCGCTGAGTACCACCGAGTAGGCCAGCGGAAAGGCCGCGAACAGCCCGGCGCCGCCGAGCACCAGCCAGGTTTCGTTGCCGTCCCACACGGGGGCCACGGTGTTCATCATCACGTCGCGCTCGCCCTTGTCGGGCACCAACGGGAAGAGGATGCCGATGCCCAGATCGAAGCCGTCCATGATCACGTACATCATCACGCCAAAGACGATGATCACCGCCCAGATGATCGACAGATCGATACCCATGTTCATGCCCTCCCGTTCGCTTCGACGCCGCCATGATCACCGTCGTGCAGGCCCTCCTTGGGCGCCGACAGTGGCCGTGCCGGGGTGTGCCGGGTACCCGGCCCGCCTTCATGCTGGTGATCGCCCTCACCGGTGACCGGCCCCTTGCGCACCAGGCGCATCACGTAGCCGAAGCCGGCGCCGAACACCGCGAAGTACACCACCACGAACAGCACCAGGGTCAGGCCCAGTTGCGCGGCGCTGTGGGCCGACACGCCATCGGCGGTGCGCATGATGCCGTAGACCACCCAGGGCTGGCGGCCGATCTCGGTGGTGAACCAGCCGGCGAGGATGGCGATCAGCCCGGACGGGCCCATCCACAGGCAGAAGTACAGGAACGGACGCGACTGGTAGAGGCTGCCGCGCCAGCGCAGCCACAGGCTCCACACGCCGGCGAGGATCATCAGCAGGCCCATGGCGACCATCACCCGGAACGACCAGAACACGATGGTCGAGTTGGGCCGATCCTCCTTGGCGAATTCCTTGAGCGCCGGCACCTGCTTGTCCAGGCTGTGGGTGAGGATCAGGCTGCCCAGGTACGGCACCTCGAGCTTGAAGCGGGTTTCCTCGCGCTCCATGTCCGGCCAGCCGAACAGGATCAGCGGCGTCGGCTCGCCGGAGCTGTTGTCCCAGTGGCCTTCGATGGCGGCGATCTTCGCCGGCTGATGCTCCAGGGTATTGAGGCCGTGGAAGTCGCCGATCACCGCCTGCACCGGGGCGACCAGCAGGGCCATCCACAGCGCCATGGAGAACATCTTGCGCATCGCCGGCGTGTCGCGTCCGCGCAGCAGGTGCCAGGCCGCCGAGGCGCCGACGAAGAACGCGGTGGCGAGGAACGCGGCGGTGGCCATATGTGCCAGGCGGTACGGGAACGACGGGTTGAACACCACCGCGAACCAGTCCACCGGGATCACCCGGCCGTCGACGATCTCGAAGCCCTGGGGCGTCTGCATCCAGCTGTTGGAGGCAAGAATCCAGAAGGTCGAGATCAGCGTGCCGACCGCCACCATGATCGTCGAGAAGAAGTGCAGGCCCGGCCCCACGCGGTTCCAGCCGAACAGCATCACGCCGAGAAAGCCCGCCTCGAGGAAGAACGCGGTGAGCACCTCGTAGGCCAGTAGCGGCCCGGTGACCGAGCCGGCGAAATCCGAGAAGGCGCTCCAGTTGGTGCCGAACTGGTAGGCCATCACCAGGCCGGAGACCACGCCCATGCCGAAGTTGACCGCGAAGATCTTCACCCAGAAGTGGTAGAGGTCGCGGTAGACCGTTTGCCCGGTCTTCAGCCACAGGCCTTCGAGCACCGCCAGGTAACTGGCCAGGCCGATGGTGATGGCAGGAAAGATGATATGGAAGGAAATGGTGAAGGCGAACTGGATGCGCGCAAGATCCAAAGCCTCTAGGCCGAACATGGACGTGCCCCTCGATCAGAGTTATCGGTTATCGACTTCTTGTAGTAGGTATTGCCGCAGACAGCCAAGGCGAAAGGCGCCTTGATCTGGATCAATCGATCGACTCAAGATTACGCCTCGCCGCGCCACTTACCAGCGTGGCCGGATGCCGCGCGACAGGCTGTCGCTGTGGCGTTGTGACTTAGTCGCACGGGCGCTGGACATGGTGCGCGTGATCGGACGAAGGGCAACAACGGGGGTTAGTGCGTCAGCTCTGCCAGCGGTGGCAGGCGCGGCGGCAACCGGCTACCAGCCACGAATGGACAGGGTATCGACCCTCAGTCCAACCGACTCGCCGGCCGGCCAAGGGTGTCGCGCCGGGCCTGGGCGAGGGATAGGGCGGCGAACGGGGCGGTGCGGATCTTCATTACACGGCTCCAACAGGAAATACCAAGATGCTCACCAGTCGCTGCCCTGCCCCAGCAACTCAAGGGCGTGGTGACGCAGCTCGAGCAGACGCGGATCGTCGCGGCGACGCGGATAGGAGCGCTCGACCTCGAGCTCGGCCAGCACCCGCGCCGGGCGTGCCGAGAACACCAGCACACGGTCGCAGAGCAGCAGCGCCTCCTCGACATCGTGGGTGACCAGCAGCGAGCTGTAGGCCTGCTGCTGCCAGAGGCGAATCAGCTCGCTCTGCATGGCGATGCGGGTCAGCGAGTCGAGCTTGCCCAGGGGCTCGTCGAGCAACAGCAGGCGCGGTTCGTTGATCAGTGCACGGGCCAGCGCCACCCGCTGCGCCATGCCGCCGGATAGCTGGCGCGGGTAAGCCTCGCGAAATTCCAGCAGGCCGACCTTGCGCAGCGTCTCGTCGACGCGGTGCATCTGCTCCCTGAGCTGGCCACGGGCCTGCAGGCCGAGGGCGACGTTGTCCCACACAGTGCGCCAGGGGTAGAGCGTCGGATCCTGGAACACCAGTACCCGCGAGTGATGCGGCCCGGGAAGCGCTGCGCCGTCGGCCAGCAGGCTGCCGCTCTGCAGGCTTTCCAGGCCGGCGACCAGGCGCAGCAGGGTCGACTTGCCACAGCCGGACGGCCCGAGCAGGCCGACGCTTTCGCCGGGCGCCAGATGCAGGTCCACCTTGTCGAGCACCGGCAGGCGGCTGTCGCCCAGGTCGAAGGCATGGCTAAGGCCACGGATATCCAGGCTCATACCGGCAGCCTGGGGTGGGGCAGCGGTTGCGATACTCACCATTTCACCGCCCCCTTCTGCCAGGACAACACCCGATCACGGACGATGAACAGCAGGGTGATCAACCCCGAGCAAAGCAGCGCCATCACCAGCAGCGCCGCGTACATGTTGGCGTAGGCGGCCCAGCCCTGGGCCCACTGCAGGTACCAGCCGAGGCCGGCCTTGACGCCCATCATCTCGGCCACCACCAGCACCGAGAACGAAGCGCCCAGGCCCATGAACAGGCCGACGAACACGTGGGGCAATGCGGCCGGGATCGCCACTCGCCAGACCAGAAAGCGCGCATTGGCACCCAGGGTGCGGGCCACCTCGTAGTACGCCTTGTCGACGCTGGCCACACCCGACCAGGTCAGCACCGTGACCGGGAACCAGGTCGCCAGAGCGATCAAAAACACGCTGGCGCTCCAACTGGTGGGGAAGAAAAAGAAGCAGATCGGCAGCAGCGCAGTAGACGGAACCGGCCCGAGGATGCGCAGTACCGGATGCACCCAATAGCCGATGCGGTGCGACCAGCCAATCGCCACCCCGGCGATGAAACCGGCGATGCCGCCCACCACCACGCCGTTGACCAGCAGCCACAACGAATGCAGGAGGCTTTCACCAAGGCGGAACCAGTCATCGACGAACACTTCGATCAGCGCCTGGGGCGGCGCGAAGAACGGCACCGGCAACAGCACCACCTTGGCGGTGACCAGCAGCCATATGCCAAGCAGCACGGGCAGCGCCGCCAGCCATGCGCCCGCCGGGCGCAGGCGCGCCACCAGCCGGCCGCACGGCCCCGGCAGGATGCCGAGCAGCGCCAACAGCACGCCGATACCAGCGCCGACGTACGCCAGCTCCCGGGTAAAGGGCCAGGGCTTGCCGCCATCGGGGTAGAACGCGGTGAACAGGGCGAAGGCTATCCACGCCAGTGCGGCCAGCAGGCCAGCGCGCCAGCGTGGCGTGGCCACGCGCGGCTGCGCCTGGCTTTGCTCAAGCGAATACGTCGGCATGGATGCTCTCCGCGAATTCCAGAGGGTCGGTACGCGGGCGCAGCACCTCGACGTTCTTCAGGTCGCGGGCGTACACCGCGATCTCCTTCACGAAGGTGTTTCCCACCGAGTAATAGCCGTGGGTGTGCTCGGTGAGGATGGCGTGCACCTCTTCCCTGGAGGTATTGATGGCGAACTTGAGAAACTCCTCGGCCACTGCATCGGGGTTGCGTGACGCCCAGGCATGGGCCTGCAGGATCGAATGGGTGATGGCCGCCGCCACCGGCGTGTCGTTGCGCGCCAGCTCGCCGCTGACCCCGACCACGCAGCAGCTCATGTTGGCGTACTCCTCGATCATGTTGGTCGCCAGCTCGGCGAAGCCCGGCTGTTGCTTGACCCGGTACATCAGTGGATCAGAGCCGCTGGCGGCCTGAATCTCGCCCTTCTCCAGGGCAACGCTGAGCAGGTCGATGGGGTACACCCGCCAGGTCACGTCGCGTACCGGGTCGACGCCATGACGCTTGAGCATCAGCGAGAAGAAGTTCTTGTCCGCCGCGGCCATGTCGGTCACGCCGATGGTGGTGCCCTTCAGCGCCTCGAAGCTTTTCGGGCCGTCGTCCAGGGTCAGCAGGCGCAGGCAGCCGCCATGGGTGCCGGCGGTCAATTTGACGTCGAAGCCCTGCTCCAGCGCCTTCAGCCAGCGCAGCGCCATGCCGGTGGCGGCGTCGGCCTTGCCGGTGGCCATGGATTCGAGCAGCACCTCGGTGGAGTTGCCAAAGTTGACGAACTCGACCTCCAGGTTATGGCGCTTGAAGATGCCCTGGCTGTCGGCGACCGCCACAGGCGCCAGGCAAACGGCATTGAGGTTGGTGGCCAGCTTGATCTTGCGCGGCTCGGGCAAAACCCAGCGATCGCTGTCCAGATCCAGGCCGCTACCAACCGGCTGCGTGCCATGGCCGGCGTGCCCGGCATGGGCGCCGTGGCCAGCATGGCTGACGTCGGCCCAGGTGAAGCGGCTGGCGAACGCCGCCGCGGTGGCGGTACCCGCCAGGGCAAGCAGCTGACGGCGGTTGAGCACGGAGATGGGCATGGCGCCTCCATAAGAGAGTCGTGCATGCGCCGCGTGGTCGGGTAGCGTGCGAATAAGGTCGGCAGGACGCTGCAGGGCTTTTGCAGCCGGCGTCACTGGGAAAGGCCTTAGACGGTATCGACTTGACGATCAACAGGGAAATTCAATTTAGGCATAACCTAATATGCCAAATGGGTAAGTTAACGCGTCACGATGTTAACAGCCCTGCCGACGCCTGGTGATTCTCGAGAGGCAGAGGTGGCTTATTCTTGCCGGCCGCCGTCCTACCCCCGCCATCCAACACACCGCCTCACGGAGAGCCTCGCAATGCCCTGCCTGCCCCCATTCGCCCTGCGCCCACGTCATCTGCTGGCTGCCAGCCTGCTGGGCACGGCGCTGCCCGCCGCCCATGCCGACACCGCGACGGGCAGCCTGCAGCTCGACGGCGTGCAGGTCACCGAGCAGGCGTTGACCGAGCAGCAGGCGGCCGAAGAGCAACTCAAGCAGGTACCGGGCGGTACCAACCTGGTGGATATGCAGCGTGTCGAGCAGGGCCGCGTCGCCGGCAATGCCGATGTGCTGGCCTACCAGCCGGGCGTGTATGCGCAGTCGCCGGGCAACGAGGGCATCAAGATCGCCATCCGCGGCTCGGGCATCAACCGCGGCACCGGCTCCCACGCTTCCGGCAACCACATCATGCTCGATGGCCTGCCGCTGACCGGCTCGGGTGGCACGCCCTATGAGCTACTGGAGCCGCTGTGGATAAGCCGCGCCGAAGTGCTGCGCGGCGCCAATGGGTTCGACAAGGGCTCGCTGGCCCTGGGCGGCACCATCGACTACATCACCCGCACCGGCCGCGATGCCGACAAGCTGCAGCTGCGCTACGAAGCCGGCAGCCATGGCTACCAGAAGCGCAGTATCAGCTCCGGCCAGACGTTGGGGGATTTCGATTACTACATCAACCTGACCGACAGCGAGTACGACGGCTATCAGGATCACTCATCAGGTAAGGGCAAAGGGGTCGCGGCGAACCTCGGCTGGCGCATCAACGACAGTCTGGAAACGCGCTTTTACCTGCGCTATCGGGAGACCGAGCATGAAGTGCCGGGCCGGCTGACCAAGGCGCAGATCGAGCACGACCCACGGGCGGCCGCCGCCAATAACCTGCGTATCGATGCCCACCGCGACCAACCCGGCAGCACCTGGCTGGCCAACAAGACCACCTGGCAGATCGATGACGACTCCACCCTGGTGGCCGGCCTGGCCTATCACCACTACCCGATGGATATCGTCGAAAACAGCTCGCCCAACGGCAACACCTACCGGGTGCGCGTGGACTACAGCGATGTCAGCGGCACGCTGAACTACAGCCGTCGCCATAGGCTGTTCGGGCTCGACAGCACCACCACCGTGGGTTTCCGTAGCACCACCAACCTGCCAAGCAGCAAGTCGAAGGAGAATGCCGCGCTGCCGATCAGTGTCGGTGGCACCGATTACCCGGCTGGCACCCTGATGCGCGCCTACGAGCACCTGGGTTCGGACAACGTGCTGCATATCGGCAACGAAACCGAGCTGGCCCCCGACCTGTGGCTGACCACTGGCCTGGCGCTGATCTATACCCGCCGTGAAGTAGAGGTGACCTGGCCGGCCACCGACGACAGGCTCAGCGAACACACCTGGGATTACGCGCCGCGTATCGGCCTACGCTACCAGATCGACCCGGACGTACAGGTATACGGCAACATCAGCCGCTCGGTGGAGCCGCCCCACGCCTGGTCGATGCTCTGGAGTTCGCCACTGCGCTTCCCGAACAGCAACCAGCCCTATAGCGCCCGCCAGCGCGCGCCGATCTCGCTGGATAACCAGACCGCGACGACCTTCGAAGTCGGCGGCCGTGGCGACTCCGCGCTGGGCCAGTGGGATGTGGCCTATTACTACTCGTTGGTGCGCCATGAGCTGCTGACCGTGCCGGTGGAGAGCAATGTGTTCTCCGAGGCCAACGCCAGCCCGACCGTCCATCAGGGCATCGAACTGGGCCTCGCCAGCCCGCTGTGGGATGGTGGCGCGGCCGGCGCCCTGGCCCTGCGCCAGGCCTACACCTTCAGCGACTTCCACTACCGCGACGACGACGCCTTTGGCGACAACCGCCTGCCCGGCCTGCCCCGCCACTACTACCAGGCCGAACTGCGCTACGACCACCCGAGCGGCTTCTACGCCGGGCTCAACACCCAGTACGCCTCCAGGGTGGCGGTGGATTACGCCAACTCCTACTACGCCGATGCCTACGCCATCTTCGGCGCGACCTTGGGCTACGCCTCGCCGAAGGATGACTGGCAAACCTGGCTGGATCTGCGCAACCTGACCGACAAGCGCTACGCCGCCACCGTCACGCCGGGCTACAACGACAACGGCGCCGACGCCGCCCGCTCGACGCCGGGCGATGGTTTCGGGGCGTTCGTCGGGGTTTCCTACAGCTTCAACTGACGGCCGGACGAGCGGCGCGCCAAACAATCTCCGGGATGACGGCGATCGACACCGGGGCACCGTACAAAGGCGCGGTGACAATCGTGCACAGCTTCTTAGAAATCCACAGTGGCCGAGACCTTCAACGTCCTCGGTTCGCCCTGGGTCAGGTAGCCGCCATTGGTGGAGGCCCAGTAGTCCTTACCAGCCACGTTTTCCACGCCGGCACGCAGCGTCACGCCCCGCTGCTCGACCTTGAAGGCGTAGCGGGCGCCAAGATCGACACGCGTCCAGGCTGGGATGCTGTAGTTATTGGCCGAATCGTAGAACTGCCCACCGGTGCGCAGCAGCAGACCATTGAGGGCCAGGCCGGGAACTCCCGGAACGTCCCAGTCCGCGCTCAGGTTGAACTGGAACTCGGGCACACCCACAGCGCGGTTACCCTCAGTGCCACTGACGCCACCGCTCAATTCAGAGTCGATCCAGGTGCCTCCGGCCAGTAGACGCAGGCCAGGCATGGGCTCACCAAATACGCTCAGTTCGACGCCCTGGTTACGCTGCTGTGCGTCCACCCGGTAGTTGCCATCGCCACCCAATACGCCCTGAG
>Ga0209371_1000126_pt1 | contig 127214 bp, 114 predicted proteins | sample AgamicAtAmrz_FD_187165 | JGI IMG/M metagenome (GOLD analysis project Ga0209371, IMG submission 187165) | Agave microbial communities from Guanajuato, Mexico - At.Am.rz (SPAdes) (version 2) | ecosystem: Host-associated > Plants > Roots > Rhizosphere | place: Guanajato, Mexico | collected... | reverse complement strand
GTCGGGCTCATGGTGCCTGGATCCACGTTGATATACGGGTCCAGCTTCATGATGGTCACGTTCAGACCACGGGCTTCGAGAATGGCTGCGAGGGAGGCTGCGGCAATGCCTTTACCCAGAGAGGAAACGACCCCGCCGGTCACAAAAATATAATTCGTTGTCATGCTGAACCTGAGAGTTTAGGTTTAAAGACGGTGGAATAACCAGGACGGGAAAACAGTATACTGGAAACCGCTATCAGCCACAATTGATGAATCACAGCCATCCTCCAACGCATTGCTGCGGCTAACATAGCGGATAGCTGTCCTTGAAATGTTGATGTGCGTCACAAAGTTGTAGCCGCGCTGAATCGAGTAAGCGCGAACGGCGACTTTATGCACAGCGCTGGAATAATCAGCGCTTCTCCTCTTTTTTTACCTGCTGCCATGCTGCTTCCATCTGCTCCAGCGTCGCCCCCGGCATCGCTAACCCCTGCGCCGTGATAATCGCCTCAACCTGGCGGAAACGGCGCTCGAATTTGTCATTGGCTTTCTGCAGCGCGGTTTCCGCTTTGCTGCCCAGATGCCGTGAGAGATTAACGGTCGCAAATAGCAGGTCGCCAATCTCCTCCTCCAGCTTCTCACTATCCACCACGCTCTGCTGCGCCTCGTGCATCACCTCATCGATCTCTTCATGTACCTTCGCCACCACCGGCCCCAGCGTGCTCCAGTCGAAGCCGACGTTGTGGCAACGCTTCTGAATTTTGTGGGCGCGCATTAACGCCGGCAGCGCTTTCGGGATATCGTCCAGCGCCGAGTGCTGGGCTTTGTCCGCCCGCTCCGCGGTTTTAATCGCTTCCCAGTTTTTCAGCACCTCATGGCTGGTTTCAGCCGTGGCATCACCGAAAATGTGCGGATGACGGCGCTCCAGCTTGTCGCTGATGGCGTGACAGATATCTTCAAAGTTAAAGCGATCCTGTTCACTCGCCATCTGCGCATAAAACACCACCTGAAACAGCAGATCGCCCAGCTCACCGCGCAGATCGTCAAAATCTTCGCGCTGAATGGCGTCCAGCACTTCGTAGGTCTCTTCCAGCGTGTAAGGGGCAATAGAGGCGAAAGTCTGTTCGCGATCCCACGGACAGCCCTGCTGCGGGTCGCGCAGGGTTTTCATAATGCCAAGCAGGCGCTCAACAGCGTTCATTTCAGGTGGGTCCTTACTATGTCAGATCAGAGGTAAAGAGCGAGGCGCGAGAGCCGGGTGCTGAATTGCATCCGGCTCTCTCAGGTGGTGCAGAGGACACCCGCGCAACCTCGTCCGGTTGCTCCGCGGCTGCCACTCAGTGCAGGCGACGGGCGTCAATGATATCAGAGACCTGATTCAGGCGCGCAAGCACCCGTCCCAGCACCTGATGGTTGTAGATCTCGATATCCATGTCGATGGTCGCCAGCTGCTTGCGGGTATCGCTGCGGCTGGAGACGCCCAGAACATTAACCTTCTCGTTGGCGAGAATCGTCGTGATATCGCGCAGTAAACCGCTGCGATCGTTGGCAGTGACGCGCACCACCAGCGAGTAGCCGCTGGAGTAGCTTTCGCCCCAAACCGCATCGACGATACGTTCAGGCGCATGTGAGATCAGTTCAGCAAGCTGGTCACAGTCGGCGCGGTGAATCGAGATACCGCGCCCCTGGGTGATAAAGCCGACGATGTCATCGCCAGGAATTGGCTGGCAGCAGCGGGCGATGTGGTGCATCAGATTGCCCACGCCCTCTACTACGACACGCCCACTCTCTTTGCGGGCTGGCGCGGTATGCGCTTTCTGGGTCAGCTGACGCAACGCTTCACGATCTTCCTCTTCGGCGCTTGGCTTATTCAGCTTCGCCTGCAGGAAGTTGACCATTTGATTAAGGCGAATATCACCGCCGCCAATCGCCGCCAGCAGCTCCTCCAGCGAGGTCACGTTGTAGCGCGGCAGCAGCAGTTTTTCCGCTTCACGCAGGCTGATATCCAGCTGATTCAGTTCGTTGTCCAGAATCTGGCGTCCGGCGACAATGTTTTTATCGCGATCCTGTTTGCGGAACCAGTTATGGATTTTCGACCGTCCACGGCTGGTGGTGATATAGCCCAGATTCGGATTGAGCCAGTCGCGGCTCGGGTTCGGCTGCTTCTGCGTGATAACTTCGACCTGGTCGCCCATCTGCAACTGATAGGTGAACGGCACGATGCGGCCACCGATTTTTGCGCCGATGCAGCGGTGACCGATGTCGCTATGAATATGGTAGGCAAAGTCGAGCGGAGTCGATCCCGCGGGCAGATCCACCACGTCGCCTTTAGGGGTAAAGACGTAAACCCGGTCATCAAAGACCTGACTGCGAACCTCTTCCAGCAGCTCGCCAGAGTCGGCCATCTCCTCCTGCCAGCTGATGAGCTTACGCAGCCAGGCGATACGCTCTTCGTGACCGGCCGCGCCGCGCGCGCTGCTGGAGGTCGGCCCCTCTTTATATTTCCAGTGCGCCGCCACGCCCAGTTCGGCATCTTCGTGCATCTGACGGGTGCGGATCTGGATCTCCACCGTTTTGCCCTGCGGCCCTAAAACCACGGTGTGAATCGACTGGTAGCCGTTGGGTTTGGGGTTTGCGACGTAGTCATCAAACTCACTGGGCAGATGGCGATAGAGCGTATGCACCGTTCCCAGCGCGCCATAGCAATCCTGCAGGCGGTCGGCCACGATGCGCACCGCCCGCACGTCAAACAGCTCATCAAAGGCCAGCGACTTTTTCTGCATCTTGCGCCAGATGCTGTAGATATGTTTCGGACGGCCATAGACTTCGGCGCGGACGCCCTCTTTCGCCATCTCTTTACGCAGATTATTGACGAAATTCTCGATGTACTGCTCACGGTCAATCCGCCGCTCATGCAGTAACTTCGCAATGCGCTTGTACTCATCGGGATGGAGGTAACGGAAGCAGTAATCTTCCAGCTCCCATTTGAGCTGGCCGATCCCCAGCCGGTTGGCCAGGGGCGCATAGATATTGGTGCTCTCTTTGGCGGCCAGCACCCGCTCATCTTCCGGCGCATCTTTCATTTCGCGCAGGTTCATGATGCGTTCAGCCAGTTTCAGCACCACGCAGCGGAAATCCTCCACCATAGCCAGCAGCATACGGCGGACATTATCCACCTGTTCAGAAGCCATGGAGTCGTTATGAATGGCTTTCAGCTGCCGGATGGCGTCCATATCGCGCACACCGTGGACCAGCGAGACAATGCCTTTACCGACCGCGGTTTCCAGCTCCTCTTCGCTGACCACTTCATCATTAGCCAGCGGAAAGATCAGCGCCGCACACAGGCTTTCGATATCCATGCTGAGCATTGAGAGGATTTCCACCATCTCGATGCCACGCCACAGCAGCAGCGACTGATCGGGATGGCCCTGCGTCTGCGCTTCGCAGTAGCGCCAGGTTTCGGCAACGCGTTGACATGATTGCGGGTTGGCAATACCGAGACTGGCGATCCACTGGTCGAGGGCGAAATCCCCCTCAGTATTTAAATGCGCACTTCTGACCGCAACCATAACCTCTCCTGCACAACGACATACATCGCTTATGTTTTTCTGAACAGCACCATGGATTCGAGATGACGGGTATGAGGGAACATATCCAGCATCGCGACCCTTTCCAATTGGTAGCCAGCCGACAGCAATGTCTGACTGTCGCGGGCAAGTGTTGTGGGATTACACGAAACATAGACCACGCGTTCCGGGGCAAGTTTAACCACATGCGCCATAACGCCCGCAGCCCCGGCACGTGCCGGATCGAGTAATACCTTGTTAAATCCCTGTGCCGCCCACGGCTGGCGCGACACCTCTTCTTCCAGATTGTGCTGAAAGAAACTGACATTTTTAAGATTATTCAATTCGGCATTATACGCTGCCTGCCGCACTAATGCTGCAATCCCCTCCACACCTACAACATTTTGTACGAAGATTCCTATAGGAAGTGTGAAGTTTCCCATGCCGCAAAACAGATCCAGTACCCGGTCTTCAGGCTGCAGATCGAGCCAGCTTATCGCCGTTGCCACCATCTGCTGATTAACGCCATCGTTAACCTGAATAAAATCCTGTGGGCTAAAGGTTAGCTTAAGCTGATGAGTCTGATAAAACGGTGTCGACGCCTGTAACGCGGTCAGCGCATCATCGCCCGCATCCAGAAACAGCATCAACTGATGCTTATGCGAAAACTGTTCCAGTTTTTCACGGTCGTCCGCATGCAGCGCATCAAGATGACGCAGAATCATCAGCGGACCATTGTCCGCCAGCACCAGCTCCACGTGACCCAGCCGCCTTACCGCGCGCAGTCCGCTGAGACAGTGGTGCAGCGGAACCAGTAATGCCTCAAGTTCGGGCACCAGAACGGGGCAGTGCTGCACATCAACCAGATCGTTGCTGGCCGCCTGACGAAATCCCATCTGCAAGCGCTGCGCCTTGTTATGCCACTGCAGGCCCAGCCGGGCGCGACGACGGTAGCCCCAGGGCGCCCCGGCAATCACCTCGTCGACCGGCACATCCCGGGCAGCGGCCTGGCTCAGCATCCGGCTCAGCGCCTGCGCTTTACTCTGCTGCTGAAGCGCCACGTCCGCATGCTGCTGCTGGCAACCTCCGCAGCGTTCATAGTGCGGACAGCGTGGCGTCACGCGTGCCGGACTGCGGCTGAGCAGTCGTGTCACTTTCGCCCGGGCAAATTGACGTTTATCCTCTGTCAGCGTGACCTCCGCCTGTTCACCTGGCAGAGCGCCCGTGACAAACAGGGCTTTGCCCTTGTGGCGCGCCACGCCCTGTCCGAACGGGTCGAGTTCATCAATGGTGACGGTGATGCGCTGTTGCGTCGTCACGCGCTGTTTTGCAACGTAAAATTGCGCCATAGTGTTCTTCTTTCTCTTTATCGATACGGCCTGCAGCGTGTCACCGACAGCCTGCACAGGAACGTTAATGCCGGAGTAGCCAGGCGACTATTATGACCAAATACAGCCTGCGGGCGCGAATGATGATTTTAATTCTGGCACCTGTGCTGATGGTTGGCCTGCTGCTCAGCTCATTTTTTGTGGCGCACCGCTACAATGAGCTGCAGCGTCAGGTCATCGAGGCCGGAGCTAACATCATCGAACCGCTGGCGATCTCCAGCGAATACAGCATGACCTGGCACGACCGTGATGCCATGCGTAAACTGGTCAGCCTGCTGCACCGCCGTCATTCAGGCATCGTCAGAGCAATCTCAGTATTTGATAACCAGAACCAGCTCTACGTCACCTCTAATCACAAGCAGAACCTTAGCCTGCACCAGCAGGCGGATATCCGCGCCCTGCCCGATGATGTCTCAATGGAGCGTCACGGCAGCCTGCTGATTCTGCGCACCCCGATCACCAGTGAGCGCTACGACGCGGATGAGCTACCTGATGTGGACGCCAAACCCTCAGGCAATCCGCTGGGCTATGTGGCAATTGAGCTGGATCTGCAGTCAGTACGCCTCCAGCAGTATAAAGAAGTGTTTGTGGCGACCCTGATGCTGCTCTTCTGCCTCTGTCTCGCCATGCTGTTTGCCTATCGTCTGATGCGCGACGTCACCGGGCCGATCCGCAATATGGTCACCACCGTTGACCGCATCCGTCGCGGCCAGCTCGACAGCCGCGTGGAAGGCTACATGCTGGGCGAGCTCAGCATTCTGAAGAACGGTATCAACGCCATGGCGATGTCGCTAACCGCCTATCACGAAGAGATGCAGCACAATATCGATCAGGCGACTTACGATCTGCGGGAAACGCTGGAACAGCTGGAGATTCAGAATGTGGAGCTGGATCTGGCCAAGAAGCGCGCCCAGGAAGCGGCACGCATCAAGTCGGAGTTTCTGGCCAATATGTCGCATGAGCTGCGTACGCCGCTGAATGGGGTGCTGGGCTTTACCCGGCAGATGCTGAAAACCCAGCTGCGCACGACCCAGCGCGACTACATGCAGACCATTGAACGCTCGGCCAACAACCTGCTCAGCATTATCAATGACGTGCTCGACTTTTCGAAACTGGAGGCGGGCAAGCTGATGCTGGAGGCGATCCCCTTCCCGCTGCGCGCCACGCTGGATGAGACGCTGGTACTGCTCGCCCCTTCGGCGCATGAGAAGGGGCTGGAGCTGACGGTAGTGTGTGACAGTAGCGTGCCGGACAACGTGATTGGCGATGCGCTGCGTCTGCAGCAGATCCTGACTAACCTGATCGGCAATGCGATTAAATTTACTGAACAGGGGCATGTAGGCCTGCGCGTCGGGCAGCGCGCCATCACCCAGTCACGGGTCGAGCTGGAAATTCAGGTAGAGGACAGCGGCATCGGCATCTCTGAGCAGCAGCAGACCCAGCTCTTCCAGGCCTTTCGTCAGGCTGATGCCAGTATTTCGCGCCGGCACGGCGGAACCGGGCTGGGGCTGGTCATCACTCAGAAACTGGTGCGGGAGATGGGCGGCGATATCACTTTCAGCAGCCAGCCGGATCAGGGTTCAACCTTTGTCATACGTGTGCAGCTCGATCTTAACCCGAATGCGCCAGGCATGCCTCGCGTACTGGATGCGCTATCGCAGACGCGCATCGCCTATGTGGAGGCCGATACCGTCGTGGCCAGCGCGGCACTGGAGATGCTGAGCGCCACGCCGTTGCAGATCGACTACAGTGAAACGCTGGAGGGGTTAAAAGAGGCTCATTACCCGCTGCTGCTGATGGCGATGCCGGTCGATGTCAGCCAGCCTGAACTGCTCAGTGAAAGAAGGATCAATACGCTGCTGGAGCGGGCAGATAACGTGCTGATGGCACTACCGAGTCCGATGATGCTGCTGGCCGATGAGCTGAAAGGGCGCGGCATTGATGGCTGCATCGCGAAGCCGATTTCCCTGACGCGCCTGCTGCCCATGATGCTGGACTTGCACACCCGCCAGATGAGCAAACTGCCTCCTTCTCCCCGTCTGCCACTGACGGTCATGGCGGTGGACGATAACCCCGCTAACCTCAAGCTGATTGGCGCGCTGCTGGAGGAGCAGGTGCAGAATATCCTGCTGTGCAGCAACGCCGGACACGCCATACGGGAGGCCCGTCAGCACGCGCTGGATGTGATTCTGATGGACATTCAGATGCCTGACATCGATGGGATTCGCGCCAGCGAAATCATCCGCACCCTGCCGCATCACGCCAGTACCCCCATCGTGGCGGTTACCGCCCATGCGATTGATGGCGAACGCGAGCAGTTAATTAAGGCGGGCATGAATGACTATCTTGCCAAACCTATTGATGAGAGCAAGTTAAGACAGCTGCTGGCGCGCTACACGCCACCGCCTGTGGTGTCTGTACCGGAGCTGCCTGCGATATTGCCGACGCTGGACTGGCAACTGGCGCTGCGACAGGCAGCCAATAAGCCCGATCTGGCGCGCGATTTACTGCGCATGTTGCTGGAATTTTTGCCGGAAGTGCACGCGAAGATCGCGCAGTTCATGGCGGACAACGACGTCAGCGCCCTGCGCGAAATCATTCACAAGCTGCATGGCAGTGCCAGTTATAGCGGCGTGCCGCGCATGAAGCAGCTCTGTCACCAGCTGGAAAGAGAGTTGCCTGAAGTCAGCGATATCGCCGCGCTGGAGCCGGAACTGCTGGAGTTACAGGATGAGATGGAGAACGTCGCCAGAGAAGCCCGGCAGCTGCTGGGCATGACGTAAAGGCAACGTGCGACCGGACTTCAGGGCCGCAGGCGCGGCCCCACTAACGTTGCGAGAAAGCACTTATGGCCGGTCAGATTGCGCTTAAACCCGCGCTGGCCGGCTGGCCGGGCGCCGCCAGGAGGGCATCAAATCCGGCCAGCTTCAGCGTGGCCGCCACATTACGCGCCGTCATCTCAACGTTTTTTCCGGCGCTGGCAAGGGCCTCATCCAGGGTACAGATGCTGTAGAGCACGCTGAAGACCGCATCAATGCCGTGCTGATGCACAACCCCCACATCCGCTGTCAGACTTCCCGCGATGCCAATGACCGGCTTGTTAAACCGCTTTGCGACGCGGGCGACGCCGATCGGCACCTTGCCATTGATACTCTGGCTGTCGATACGCCCCTCTCCGGTGATCACCAGGTCAGCATCTTTCACCTGTTCTGCCAGCCCCAGCGCTTCCGTGACAATCTCAATGCCACGCCGCAGCTCCGCGTGGCAGAAGGCGTGCAGCGCGGCCCCCATCCCGCCCGCTGCGCCACCGCCCGGAAGAGTCAGTACATCAATATCGAGATCGCGCTGAATGATCGCGGCATAGTGCGCCAGCGCCTGATCGAGCTGCTGCACCAGTGCCGGTGTCGCCCCTTTCTGCGGGCCGAATATTGCCGAGGCGCCCTCTTTGCCGGTCAGCGGATTGGATACGTCGCAGGCCACCTCAATGCGGCAGTGCTGAAGACGGGCGTCCAGCGCGTCGATATTGATGCTGGCAAGCCGGGCAAGCGCCCCACCGCCGTGGCCGATCTGCTGACCCCTGGCGTCCAGCAACTGTGCGCCCAGTGCCTGCATCATCCCGGCACCGCCATCATTGGTGGCGCTGCCGCCGATGCCGATGATGATGTGATCAACGCCTTTATCCAGCGCATGCCTGATGAGTTCACCCGTGCCAAACGACGTGGTGATCAGCGGATTGCGCTGAGAGACAGGCACCCGCTCCAGCCCGCTGGCCGCGGCCATTTCGATATAGGCCGTTGACTCGTCGCCGGACAGGCCATAAAAGGCATCAACCTCCGTGCCCAGCGGCCCGGTCACCTTCAGCCTGACGATCTTTCCTTTCGTCGCCGCCACCATCGCTTCTACCGTGCCTTCGCCACCGTCGGCGACCGGTATTTTCACGTAATGCGCATCGGGAAAGATGTCACGGAAACCCGCTTCAATCGCCGATGCCACATCCAGGGCGGATAAACTCTCTTTATATGAATCCGGTGCGATTACGATTTTCATAGGCAATCCGAGCACTGTTGAGTAACTGAAACGGATCTGAACCCGTCCGGTTTCGGAGGACCGGCATCGGGTTTAGCGGGCGATTTCAACCTTCGCTAACTTCTCATAATAGCAGGCCAGCGCGCTGTGGTCGGCGTTACCCTGCCCGTCGTTGCGCAGCGCCTGCATCATCTCCATGACCGCCGCCGTCAGCGGCAGATGCGCGCCGATACTGTGCGAGGTATCCAGGGCGTTCGCCAGATCCTTGATATGCAGATCGATGCGGAAGCCGGGTTTGAAGTTACGATCCATCACCATCGGTGCTTTGGCATCCAGCACCGTGCTGCCTGCCAGCCCGCCACGAATCGCCTGGTAAACCAGATCCGGATTGACGCCCGCTTTGGTCGCCAGTGACAGGGCCTCGGACATCGCCGCAATATTCAGCGCCACGATCACCTGGTTAGCCAGTTTTGTGACGTTGCCTGCACCGATATCGCCGGTATGGACGACCGAACCTGCCATCGCTTTCATGATGTCGTAACACTGATCAAACACCGCCTTATCGCCACCGACCATGACCGAGAGCGTGCCCTCAATCGCTTTGGGTTCACCGCCACTGACAGGTGCATCCAGCATTTTTATCTGCTTTTCTGCCAGTGCATCATGCACTTCCCGGCTCGCCAGAGGCGCGATTGAACTCATGTCGATTACGACCAGACCCGGCTTCGCGCCCTCGATAATGCCCTCTTTCCCCAGGCAGGCCTCTGTTACCTGCGGCGAGTTAGGCACCATGGTAATCACGACATCGCACTGCTCAGCCACCTCTTTTGGCGATTTCGCCACGGTCGCCCCTAGCTCAGCCAGCTCCGCTTCGTTGCTGGCATTGTGGTCGCGTACCACCAGCGAATAGCCAGCTTTCAGCAGATTTTTACTCATGGGTTTGCCCATAATGCCCAGACCAATAAAGCCAATTTTCATTGCGTTTCTCCTTGATGAATTAGCGCTTGAATTTATCGTACAGCGCCTGCGAGGCGTTGCGGAACAGCCCGACGTCGCTGCCGACCGCCACAAAGGTGGCTCCCCACTCCAGATAGCGACGCGCGTCCGCCTCCACCGGTGCCAGAATGCCGCTCGGCTTACCGGCCGCCCGGGCACGCTCAAAAATGTGTTTAATCACTTTCAGCACCTCCGGATGCGCGGGCTGACCGAGGTAGCCCAGTGCAGCCGAGAGATCGCCCGGTCCGACAAAAATCCCGTCGACCCCGTCGACCGCCGCGATGGCGTCAATGTTGTCGACCGCCTGCTGGGTTTCGATCTGCACCAGCACCGTGATGTTGTCATTGATCTGCTGGTTATAGTCGGGCAGCGTGCCGTACATATTGCTGCGATGAGAGACCGAGACACCGCGAATACCGGCAGGCGGATAGCGGGTTGACGCCACAGCCTGCAGAGCCTCTTCTCTGGTTTCGACAAAGGGCACCAGAAGGTTGCTGAAACCGATATCCAGCAGACGCTTGATGATCACCGGCTCATTACAGGGTGGACGCACCACGGCAGCGCTCTGGCTGCCTTTCAGCGCCATCAGCTGCGGGACAAACGTCGTAATATCGTTAGGCGCATGTTCGCCATCGAGTACCAGCCAGTCAAAACCGGCCAGCCCCAGGATTTCCGTTGAGATCGGACTGGCCAGGGCGCACCAGCTGCCGATCAGGGTGTCGCCCGCTAGCAGGCGGCGACGAAATCCATTGGCCCAGGCTGCATTACTCATGTTTCAACTCCTGTGTAGAGGGCTCCGCGGGGAAGCCCGAAAGGTTAACGAACCAGGCACGGGCGCTTGTTATCGAAAGTCCATCCCGGCACTAAAAACTGCATCGCCTCGGCATCGTCGCGCGCGCCCAGTCCCTGCTTCTGATAGAGCGCGTTGGCCTCCATTACCCGGTCCATATCCAGCTCAACGCCGAGACCCGGTTTCTGCGGCACCTGCACCATGCCGCCTTTAATCTGGAACGGCTCTTTAGTCAGGCGCTGATTACCCTCCTGCCAGATCCAGTGGGTATCGATGGCGGTAATCGCGCCCGGCGCGGCCGCGGCTACATGGGTGAACATCGCCAGCGAAATATCGAAGTGGTTGTTTGAATGGGAGCCCCAGGTCAGGCCAAAGTCGTGACACATCTGCGCCACCCGCACCGAACCCTGCATGGTCCAGAAGTGCGGATCGGCCAGCGGAATGTCTACCGACTGCAGCGACAGGGTGTGGCCCATCTGCCGCCAGTCTGTTGCGATCATATTGGTCGCGGTCGGCAGGCCGGTCGCGCGGCGGAACTCTGCCATGACTTCACGGCCTGAATAGCCCTGCTCAGCGCCACAGGGATCTTCTGCATAGGCCAGCACATTTCTGAGCTGCTTGCCGAGGATGATCGCCTCGTTGAGTGACCAGGCGCCATTCGGGTCGAGCGTAATCCGCGCGTCAGGGAAACGCTTCGCCAGCGCCGTCACCGCTTCAGCCTCTTCGCCGCCGCGCAGTACGCCGCCTTTCAGCTTGAAATCGTTGAAGCCATATTTCTCGTAAGCCGCTTCCGCCAGGCGCACGACGGCATCCGGGGTAAGTGCCTCTTCGTGGCGCAGCCGGTACCAGTCGCACGGATCGTCCGGCTGGCTCTGATAAGCGAGCGACGTCTTCGTGCGGTCGCCGATATAGAACAGATAGCCGAGCATCTCCACGCGGTCGCGCTGCTGCCCGTCACCCAGCAGCGAGGCGACGTTAACCCCCAGATGCTGGCCCAGCAGGTCAAGCAGCGCCGCCTCAATGCCGGTCACCACATGGATCGTGGTGCGCAGATCAAACGTCTGGTTGCCGCGCCCGCTGGCATCGCGGTCGGCAAAGGTACTGCGCACCAGACTGAGGGTATTTTTGTACTCGCCCAGCGTTTTGCCGATCACCAGCGCCGCAGCATCCTCCAGCGTCTGACGAATTTTTTCGCCGCCCGGGATTTCGCCGACGCCGGTGTGGCCGGCATTATCCTTAATGATCACAATGTTGCGGGTAAAGAATGGTGAGTGCGCACCGCTAAGGTTCAGCAGCATGCTGTCGTAGCCTGCCACCGGGATTACCTGCATGGCGGTCACTTTTGGTGTTGAACTCATCTCCTGCTCCTTATGCTGTTTTGCGGCCAAATGCCGGGCGCTTGCGATCAAACGTCCAGCCCGGGATCAGATACTGCATCGCCGTCGCATCGTTTCGCGCCCCGGCGGGCAAAGCGTGGTAAAGCTGGCTGGCTTTATTCACCCGATCCCAGTCAAGTTCGACACCGAGACCGGGTGCCTCCGGCACGGCGATCTTACCGTTGCGAATCTGCAGCGGATTTTTAGTCAGGCGCTGGTCGCCCTCCTGCCAGATCCAGTGCGTATCAATCGCGGTCGGATGACCCGGCGCGGCGGCACCGACATGGGTAAACATCGCCAGCGAAATATCGAAGTGATTGTTGGAGTGGCAACCCCAGGTCAGTCCCCACTCATCGCACAGCTGGGCGACCCGGACCGCCCCGCTGAGCGTCCAGAAATGGGGGTCAGCCAGCGGAATATCGACCGCATTGAGCATCACCGCGTGGTTCATCTCACGCCAGTTGGTGGCAATCATATTGGTGGCGACCGGCAGGCCGGTGGCGCGCCGGAACTCGGCCATGACTTCACGTCCCGAATACCCCTGCTCTGCGCCACAGGGATCTTCGGCGTAGCTCAGCACATCCTGCATCCCTTTACAGAAGGTTATCGCCTCATCCAGCCGCCATGCCCCGTTTGGATCGACCGTGATACGCGCGTCAGGGAAGCGCTGCTTCAGCGCCGCCGCCGTCGCGATCTCCTGCTCGCCCGGCAGTACGCCGCCCTTGAGCTTGAAATCTATGAAGCCATACTTATCCTGTGCCGCCTCGGCCAGCCTGACGACGGCCTCGCTGGTCAGCGCCTCCTGATGACGCAGGTGATACCAGTCATGCGTGGCCTGCTCGCCCGATTGATAGGGCAGATCGGTTTTGCGGCGATCGCCGAGATAGAACAGATAGCCCAGCACCGTGACCTCGTCCCGCTGTTTGCCGGGTCCGAGCAGTTCGGCCACCGGCACGCCCAGGCACTGTCCCAGCAGGTCAAGCAGCGCCGCTTCCAGCGCAGCGACTGCATTGACCCGTAGCTCAAAGGTCCAGGCGCCGTTGCCAAAGGTGGTGAAATCGGCTGACTGATTCCCCTGATGGACCTGCTGCACCAGACGATTCATCCGGGCGATCTGCTGACCTTTTACCTGCGGAATGGCCGCCACCAGCGTCTGATAGATGGTGTCGCCGCCCGGCGCTTCACCGACGCCGGTATGCCCGGCGCTGTCGGTGAGCACCACCAGGTTACGGGTAAAGCAGGCGTTGTGTGCGCCGCCAATATTGAGCAGCATGCTGTCGTAACCCGCGACCGGGATAACCTGCATGTCGGTAATAATCGGTGAGCTTTGTGTATTCATGAGGCGTCCTTACCGGTCCAGGTTTTCAGTTCGACACGTCTGATATTTCCGGCAATTACCAGGAAACTGAAGGCGGCGACAAAGGCATGGATACCGACGTAGACCAGTGCCCCTTCAAACGATCCGCTGGTGGCGATGATGTAGCCGATGGCGATAGGCGTCACGATGCCGGATAAGTTACCAAACATATTGAACAGGCCACCGCTCAGGCCGCTGATCTCTTTCGGTGCCGTATCCGCCATTACCGCCCAGCCCAGCGCGCCAATGCCTTTGCCAAAGAACGCCAGCGCCATAAAGAACACCACCATCCATTCGGTGTCGGTGTAGTTACACATCACCATCGAAATGGAGAGCAGCATGCCCAGCACAATGGGGGTTTTGCGGGCAATATTCAGCGAGCCGGTTTTACGCATCAGCCAGTCGGAGATCACCCCGCCCAGCACGCCGCCGAGGAAGCCGCACACCGCCGGAACAGAGGCAACAAAACCCGCTTTCAGAATCGACATGCCGCGTGCCTGTACCAGATAGACCGGGAACCAGGTGATAAAAAAGTAGGTTAAGGCGTTAACACAGTACTGACCGAGGTAGATCCCCAGCATCATGCGGGAAGTGAGCAGCTGCCGGATCTGGAACCACTTTTCGCTCCAGCTTACTTTGCGGCTCTCTTTTCTGGCGTCCATATTGATCAGCGCGCCACCCTGCTCCATGTACGCCAGTTCCGCCTTGTTGACGCCCGGATGATCGTTGGGATCATGGATCACCTTCAGCCAGATAAAGCTGAGGATGATGCCCAGCCCCCCCATAAACCAGAACACATGCGACCAGCCCACGGCGGAAACCAGCCAGCCCATAATGGGTGCGAAGATCACGGTGGCGAAGTACTGTGCCGAGTTGAAGATCGCCACCGCCGTGCCGCGCTCCTGTGCCGGGAACCAGGCCGCCACGATGCGGCTGTTACCGGGGAAAGAGGGTGCTTCGGCCAGACCGACCAGGAAGCGCAGAATAAACAGCGACATGATGACGCCGAAGCCGCTGAAAATATCGACGAAGCCCTGCAGCAGGGTAAACAGCGACCAGGTGAAGATGCTCCAGAAATAGACCCGTTTTGAGCCGAAGCGATCGAGCAGCCAGCCGCCGGGGATCTGGCCGATAACATAGGCCCATGAGAACGCAGAGAAGATATAGCCGAGTCCGACTGAATCCAGGCCAATATCTTTAGACATCGCCGAACCGGCAATGGAAATGGTGGCGCGGTCACCGTAGTTGAATGAGGTGACGATAAACAACATCACCACAATCCAGTAACGGGCATTAGTGCGTTTCTGCACCGTTTCCGCGGTCTGGCTGAAACTATTCATGATGCACTCCTGAAATATAGCGTGAGCTACATTCGCTCTGACTGCATACACATCGCGTTGGGTATCAGAGAGAAGTTGGGTTAAACACGGCGATTTTTTGTTCTGGCAAACCTTTATTTATCCATCCGGAGTCTGGCGAATGCGGCGATTCAGGCACCCTGTCGCCTTTTCCGGATGAGTAATACGTCGTGACAGATAACCTGACTTTGGCTAACGGGACTCAGTATATGAACAGCCTGCGGCCAGCACATTGGCGCATTGCCCTGGAATAAAGAGGGTATAGGAGTGATTATCTTGCGGATGCACAAAAGCCTGCGGGATAGCTCACGAAAGTGCGTTTTTCATCGTCTGTCGGTGCCTCGGGCGACGCTTTCACCCACGGTTTGTGAGGATCTTCGCTTGCTTTTGGATAACCGACTTAAAACGGCAGGATGAAGCGCCTTAATGGTGGACATTTGCACAATGCGCGCGCCGGCCCGGCTCCTTATACTGAAGCTGGCAAACCACGGTGTGACAGGTCAGATCACTACAGCGTGCCGCATAACGCTGGCGCGACAGAGGTAAAAGTAAGCGATGAATTCTAAAACAGATGAACAACCGCTCTATATCAAAGTCCATGAGCATGACAACGTGGCCATTGTGGTTAACAGCCAGGGTCTGCCCGCCGGAACCCGGTTTGCAGACGGGCTGACGCTGACCGAGCATGTTCCACAGGGCCACAAGGTGGCGCTGAGTGCGATTCGCCAGGGCGAGGCGATCCTGCGCTATGGCGAAGTGATTGGCTATGCGCTGCGGGATATCGCGCAGGGCAGCTGGATTGATGAGTCGCTGGTCGCGCTGCCGGACGCCCCGCCGCTGGCCAGCCTGCCGCTAGCCACGCAGGTGCCACCCGCGCTGCCGCCGCTGGAGGGCTATACCTTCGAAGGCTATCGCAATGCGGATGGCAGTGTCGGCACGCGCAATCTGCTCGGCATTACCACCAGTGTGCACTGCGTGGCGGGTGTGGTCGATTATGTCGTACAGATTATCGAGCGGGATCTGCTGCCGCGTTATCCTAATGTGGATGGCGTGGTCGCCCTGAATCATCTCTATGGCTGCGGCGTCGCGATCAATGCGCCTGCGGCGGTGGTGCCGATTCGCACTATTCACAACCTGGCGCTGAATGCCAATTTCGGCGGCGAAGTGATGGTCGTCGGTTTGGGCTGCGAGAAGTTACAGCCGGAGCGTCTGCTCACCGGCACCGCTGACGTGCAGGCGATCTCGCTGGATGACGGCGACATCGTGCGGTTGCAGGATGAAAAACTGGTGGGATTCGGCGCGATGGTGCAGGAGATTCTGCAGGTCGCGGAGCGGCATCTTCAGCGGCTGAATCAGCGCCAGCGCGAAACCTGCTCCGCAGCCGAGCTGATTGTCGGCATGCAGTGTGGCGGCAGTGATGCGTTCTCCGGCGTGACCGCCAATCCGGCGGTGGGCTTCGCCTCCGATCTGCTGGTGCGCTGTGGCGCGACGGTCATGTTCTCGGAAGTGACCGAGGTCCGCGATGCCATTCATCTGCTGACGCCGCGGGTGATTAATCAGGAGGTTGGTAAGCGTTTACTGGAGGAGATGGCCTGGTACGATGACTATCTCGACCAGGGCCAGACCGATCGCAGTGCCAACCCGTCGCCGGGGAATAAAAAAGGCGGGCTGGCCAACGTGGTGGAAAAGGCACTTGGCTCAATCGCCAAGTCGGGCCGCAGCGCCATTGTCGAAGTGCTCTCCCCCGGCCAGCGCCCCACGCGACGCGGGTTGATCTATGCGGCGACGCCCGCCAGCGATTTTGTCTGCGGCACGCAGCAGCTGGCCTCTGGCATCACTCTGCAGGTCTTTACCACGGGCCGCGGCACGCCCTATGGCCTGGCGGCGATTCCGGTGATCAAGATGGCGACACGAAATGCCCTGGCCGAGCGGTGGCACGATCTGATGGATATCAATGCCGGAACGATTGCCACTGGCGAAGAGAGTATTGAACAGGTGGGCTGGCGACTGTTTGAACTGATTCTGGATATCGCCAGCGGCCGGAAACAGACCTGGTCCGATCGCTGGGGGATCCGTAATCAGCTGGCCGTGTTTAATCCGGCACCGGTCACCTGATCGTGCGGCGCCCGGGCCAGGCTTATCTTAAGATGGTTACGCCGCGATAAGCCTGGCGGCGGCGTCAGAGCTGTGCGCCCCAGGCTTCAACCCAGGGAGAGGTGACCGCTTCCGGCTCCGGATTCTCGGTGGCATCTACCAGCAGCGTCTCACCGACCCGCTGTGCACCCTGCTCCTGTAGCAGCGCATCAAAAGCTTTGCCCGCGCCACAAAAATGGTCGTAGCTGCTGTCACCCAATGCAATCACGCCATAGCGCAGCGCGGGCTGATGCCCCAGCTTATCTTTTATCGCATGGTACAGACCTGAAAGGGTGTCAGGAAAATCGCCCTGACCGGTCGTTGAGGTGATGATCAACGCCACATCGCTGGTAAACGCCTGCCAGTCGGCCAGCGTCGGATCGTCAAACAGCGTCACGCTGTGACCCTGCTGTTGCAGAATCGGCTCCGCCTCTTCTGCCGCCAGCAGCGCATTGCCGTATACCGTGCCTACAAAAATGCCAATCTTTGCCATCTGCTTTCTCCCTTATTCTGAAACCTTATCCTCGCCTGGCGCGGCAGCAAACTCAACCCGCGGTACCTCCGGCAGTGCATCCTGCCAGCCAAACTGACGCATCAGATTCTGCCAGACGCTATCCAGCCCGGCGCGTATCAGCAAAGGCTCACCGGTTACCGGATGGGTCAGCGCCAGACTGCTGGCGTGCAGCATCAGCCGGTTAGCACCAAAGTGCTGCGCGGCGCCCCGGTTCTGCCGCAGATCGCCGTGCGCCGAATCGCCAATAATCGGATGGCGCAGGTGTGACATGTGGCGACGCAACTGATGCTTGCGACCGGTACGGGGTGAGAGTTCGACCAGGCTGTAACGCGAAGTGGGATAACGGCCAATGCTGACCGGCATCTCGGCGGTCGCCAGCGCCTGATAATCCGTGATCGCCGACTGGGCGGTAAGCGGTTCGCTGGCGTGCTTATCCGCAATTTTATCCCGCTCTTCTACCAGCGGATAGTCGAGCGTCCCGCTGCTCTCCAGCCAGCCGCGCAGGACGGCGTGGTAGGTTTTCTGCATCTGATGCTGTTCAAACTGCTGGGACAGCAGACGACCGACTTCGCTGGAAAGTCCCATCAGCAGTACGCCTGAGGTCGGTTTATCCAGGCGATGCGCGGTAAAGACATGCTGGCCAATCTGATCGCGCACGGTCTGCATCACAAACACCGTTTCATGCCGATCCAGCCAGCTGCGATGAACCAGCCAGCCGCTGGGTTTGTTGACCGCCACCAGCCACTCATCCTGATAAACTATTTCCAGCATCAGTGATCCGCATCCTGCAGCAGTGCATCAAGCTGACGCAGGGTCCGCAGCAGGGGCGCAATACCTGGCTGATCAGGCACCAGCGCGATTTCGTAATAGGGAGCAACGGCAAAGTTCTGTGGTAACGGATGCCGGGCCGCAATCAGGGCGTGCATCCGCGGGACCAGCACCCACTGCAGCCACTGCAGCGGCGCCAGCGTATCCATGCAGAAAGGTTCACGACTGTCGAGCGCGCCTTCCGGCGGCGGCGTACTCTGCCAGAGTTGATGTTCACGCATCACCGCTTCCAGCTGTTCCAGCCTTTGCGTAATCAGTTGTTCGGGCGTCATACGCCACCTCCAGCGAGCCGTTAAAAATGGGCGGCAAGCATATCACTTGTTGGCACAGGCACAAAAAAAGGGAGCACTGTATAAACAGTGCTCCCGGTTCGTTTGCAGCCATCCCGCTACGTTAGTGCTCCCTGCTCTTCCATGACAACTTGTCCAGTGCGAACTCCTGTCGCGCATCGTCCTGATGTATCCTTAGCATCCAGGCCCGCCACCTCTTCTGAGGGGCTCTCATTCTCCATCCTGGAGGTGTCCCTTGCTCAATCCTGAGCGTTCCTGTTTCATCCTGAAACCTTCCGTGTGCCGTAAACTCCGTTACGTTCCTGCCTCATGGCTTATCATCGTCCTGACGATTCCGTTTCCTGAGCGTCCTGCAGCGAGAAACATTTTGACAGAATGCGTAAAGCGCACAAGGGACTTACAGCAAAACTTTACGAAATGTGCGGTGCAAATTCAGATAATCGCCATTAAGTTTATGATTCACAATATTTTTACATTCTGGTCTTCGGAATGTCTCAGAAATGATAGAGCGATCTCTCACAGAAGATGTAAGAGATCTCTTACAAGCGCAGCGGCAAATCACTGTGATTCAGTTGATAACCGGTTGTAATGACTTAAGAAATATCTCAAGGCTTTCAGCTAAAACCGTGCGCTGTTTCCGGCCCGGCTGCTCCAGGATCACCTCGCCTGTCAGATTCGAGATCGAAACGATCTCCTCCTCTGAATCCGTGGTGGCAATGAACAGCGTCGGCGACTGCCTGAGCCGACGCTGCATCACCAGATGCCCAATCAGATTCTCCTGCAACCGCAAAAAGTCCTCTTCACTCCAGACCTGCAGCAGGGTCAGCGACTGCTCGCCCAGCGTGGCCCGCATGTCGCCCGCTAACTGCGTGGTGTAGAACGCCGTCACTGACGGCTGAAGCTGAAGATCGATGGCGCGCTCAATAGCCTCCAGCGTCGGCGGCAGCGTAAAAGGCTGCGGCTGCCACAGTACCTGCTGGTCGCGATCTTCCCGCGCACAGGGCGACGGCACACCGTAAAGATCGCTGCTGGCCGGTGCGTGACCGGTCTGCTGAAGCCAGAGCTGGCAGTAGCGCTGGGTAAAGTCGCGCAACGCGGCGGCAGTTTGCTGCATCATTCATATTCTCACTTCTGATGGGTTACACTTAGCCACTTTGATTAATTTTGGTGGTAACCGCAATGACTACTCACGAACAGGATCAGGCGCTCAGCAACCTGACGCTGGGCAAACCCACAGCCTATCACGATCGCTATGACAAAGACCTGCTGCAGGCCGTGCCGCGCAGCCTGAACCGTGAACCTCTTGGCCTGTTTCCCGACAGCCTGCCCTTTTCCGGCGGCGATATCTGGACCCTGTATGAGCTGTCATGGCTTAACAGCAAAGGCCTGCCGCAGGTCGCCGTGGGCGAAGTGGTGCTGGACGCACAGAGCCGCAACCTTATCGAATCAAAGAGTTTCAAACTCTACCTGAACAGCTTTAATCAGACCCGCTTTGCCGACTGGGGCGACGTCCGGCAGACGCTGGAGCGTGATCTGAGCGCCTGCGCAGAAGGTGAGGTGCGGGTTGCCCTGTTCCGGCTCAGTGAGGTGGAAGGTCAGCCAATCGGACATTTCGGCGGCTGCTGTATTGATGAGCAGGACATCACCATTGAGGATTATCGCTTCAATGCTGACTATCTGGCCAATGCCGCAGGCAGCGAAATTGTTGAAGAGACGCTGGTCAGCCATCTGCTTAAGTCTAACTGCCTGATCACTAATCAGCCGGACTGGGGCTCAGTGATGATCCGCTATAAAGGCCCACGCATCGATCGTGAAGCTCTGCTGCGCTATCTGATCTCATTCCGCCAGCACAACGAGTTTCATGAGCAGTGTGTCGAGCGCATCTTTAATGATGTGATGCGTTTCTGTCATCCGGAGGCCCTGACGGTGTATGCGCGTTACACCCGGCGTGGCGGACTGGACATCAACCCGTGGCGCACCAATGTGCCCTTCACGCCCGGCTTTTCACGGCTGGTTCGTCAGTAGTTTGCGAGATTTCTCGCAGGCTGCATGCTGCGCACGCAGTTCCGCTTGAGCTGTACGGGCTGACAAGGCTACTCTGGTGCTGGCGGCAACGTATGGATGCCGCCCCGGGATTTTCGTCACTGCCGTTGCAGTGCCAACACGCACCCAGGCGGGTGTAAAGGAGCTCATTTGATTACCCACATCAGCCCTCTTGGCTCAATGGATCTGCTCTCGCAGCTGGAAGTCGATATGCTCAAGCGCACAGCCAGCAGCGACCTCTACCAGCTGTTTCGCAACTGCTCTCTGGCCGTACTGAATTCCGGCAGCCAGACCGACAGCAGCCACGAACTGCTCTCCCGCTTTGAAAATTTCGACATCAATGTGCTGCGCCAGGAGCGCGGCGTTAAACTGGAACTGATCAATCCGCCGGAAGAGGCGTTCGTGGATGGCCGCATTATCCGCTCGCTGCAGGCGAACCTGTTTGCCGTGTTGCGTGACATTCTGTTTGTCAGCGGACAGCTCAACTCACCAGGGCGGCTTACCGCAGCCGACGAAAACGATTCTGTCACGATCACCAATACCGTGTTTTCTATTCTGCGCAATGCGCGGGCCCTGCATATCGGTGAAGACCCCAACACAGTGGTCTGCTGGGGTGGTCACTCCATCAACGCTGTTGAGTATCAATACTGCCGCAATGTCGGGACGCAGCTCGGACTGCGCGAGCTGAACATCTGTACCGGCTGCGGGCCGGGTGTGATGGAAGCGCCGATGAAAGGGGCGGCGGTCGGCCATGCGCAACAGCGCTACCGTGACAGCCGCTTTATTGGCCTGACCGAACCGTCAATCATTGCGGCAGAACCGCCGAACCCGCTGGTGAACGAGCTGATCATCATGCCGGATATCGAAAAACGTCTGGAAGCGTTCGTGCGCATCGCGCATGGCATCATCATTTTCCCGGGCGGCGTCGGCACCGCAGAGGAGCTGCTCTACCTGCTGGGCATTCTGATGAATCCGCAGAACAATGACCAGCTGCTGCCGCTGATTCTGACCGGCCCCGAAGAGAGTGCCGACTACTTCCGCGTGCTGGATGATTTCATCGTCAACACACTGGGCGAACAGGCGCGTAAGCATTATCAGATCATCATCAACGATGCGGCGGAAGTCGCCCGTCTGATGAAGAAAGCGATGCCGCAGGTCAAAGAGAATCGTCGTGAAACCGGTGACGCCTATAGTTTTAACTGGTCGATTCGCATTGAACCCGATCTGCAGGTGCCCTTCCTCCCGACCCATGAGAATATGGCTAACCTCAATCTCTATACGAATCAGTCACCTGAAAAACTGGCTGCCGACCTGCGTCGCGCCTTCTCAGGCATCGTCGCCGGTAACGTTAAAGAGATGGGGATCCGCGAGATCCGTGAGAAGGGCCGCTATAAGCTGCATGGCGATCCCGACATCATGCACCGGATGGATGAACTGCTGCAGGGATTTGTGGCACAGCAACGTATGAAACTGCCCGGCACCGCCTACATCCCCTGCTACGAAATTATCAAATAAACAGGAGGCAGCCCCCGGGCTGCCCATACGCTCATGGCTTTTCATCTTGTTATTATCGATGCCCTGAACCTGATTCGACGCCTGCACGCGGTTCAGGGTTCACCCTGCGTGGAGGGTTGTGTGGTCGCGCTGCGTCAGGTACTGGGTCACACCCGACCGACGCACGCGGTGGCCGTGTTTGATGGTGAAGCGCGTCATCAGGGCTGGCGTCATCAGCTGCTGCCCGATTACAAAAGCGGCCGTCCTCCTATGCCGGATGACCTGCAGGCGGAAATACCGGCATTGCAGAACGCCTTTCGCGCGGCGGGCGTCAGCTGCTGGATCGCGGGTGAGGATGAAGCGGATGACCTTGCTGCCACGCTGGCGGTGAAAATGGCTCAGGCGGGGCACCAGGCCACGATTGTTTCCACTGACAAAGGATACTGTCAGTTGCTGGCTCCCGACATCCGTATCCGCGACTACTTTCAGAAACGATGGCTCGATCTGCCCTTCATCGACGCGGAATTTGGCGTGGCACCCGAGCGACTTCCCGACTACTGGGGATTGTGTGGGATCAGCAGCAGTAAAATCCCGGGCATAGCCGGCATCGGCCCAAAAAGCGCGAAACAGCTGCTGGCAGAGTTTCAGACGCTTGAGGGGATCTATCAGCAACTGGAGCAGGTTCCCGCAAAGTGGCGGGAAAAGCTCGTGGAAGGCCAGCGAATGGCGGAGATCAGCCGTGAGGTGGCGACGCTGAAGCGGGATCTGGTATTACAGGGGAACCTGAATACGCTGCGTTATACCGGCTGAGTGCGGCTGCACTCAGCCCGACAATTAGCGTTCGTCGCGACGACCGCCGATAGCCGCCCAGATCCGGCGTACATGAACCGTAACTTCTTCACGATCGTGATAGAGTTGACGGGCACGGATCTGCACGTTGATGCCCTCATTATCGAAACGTTCCTGCATCATCGCCAGATTCTGCGTCACCTCTTCGTAACGCTTCTTCATCGGCAACTTCAGGTTGAAGATCGCCTCACGGCACCAGCCGTTAACCAGCCAGTCGGTCATCAGGTTAGCCACGCGTACCGGCTTCTCCACCATGTCACACACCAGCCAGCTGATGTTGTTACGGGGCGGACGGTATTTAAAGCCATCGGCTTTTTCGTGCATGACCTGACCAGTATCCATCAGGCTCGGCGCCATCGGCCCATTGTCCACCGCATAGACCATCATACTGCGCTGCACCAGCTGCCAGGTCCAGCCGCCCGGACAGGCGCCGAGATCCACCGCGTACATGCCACTGGCTAAACGCTCATCCCACTCATCTTCCGGGATAAAGACGTGAAACGCCTCTTCCAGCTTCAGCGTGGAGCGGCTCGGGGCATCGGCGGGGAACTTCAGCCGGGGGATCCCCATGTACAGCGGTGAGCTGTTTTCGCGGAGGGAGTAGCCGACGTAACAGGTGCCTGGCGCGATGAAAAACACATGCACCACCGGGCGTTTCAGACTCTCATAATTGAGCAGGATCTTACTTTCACGCAGTGCCGCGCGCAGCGGGACGGTGAACTTACGGCAGAATTTCGTCAGCTCTTTCGCTTCGTTGGTGTCCGGCACCTCAACACGCAGCTCACCGCCCTTCTCCACCACACCTGTCAGCATGCCGACAATCGGGGTAATGCGGTCTTCCTGCGGCAGGTCACGCAGCAGTTCGCCGACGACCAGCATCTGCCGGGCAAAAATCAGTTCATCAAACGGCAGCTCACGCGCCAGACGCTCGGCATCTTCAAACTGATAACACTCAAACAACACGTAGCCGGCGTTATCTTTAACCCGCGGGAAACCGTAGATCTCACGTTCAGCGGCTCTGGCGCTGATCTCTGCCGCGCACTCTTTTTCAAAACCGGGACGACAATAGAGTAAAACTTTATTCATGGCGTTCTGCCTTTCGTTTAAGACGCAGCGCGCCAATCAACATCAATACCCAACCGGCGAGGAAACAAACCCCGCCCACTGGCGTGATAAAAACCCAAAACTTCAGATGTGACAGCGCCAGACAATAGAGGCTGCCACTGAACAACACGGTGCCGAGCGCCATCAGCGCACTGCTCCAGTAAAACCAGATATTGGCGCGACGTAACATCGCGGCCCCCAGCCCCATCACCGCTAAGGTGTGATAAGCCTGATACTCCAGCCCGGTATGAATCCAGGCCATTTCAGCGGCGCCAAGTGACCGACTCAGCACGTGGGCACCAAATGCGCCAAACGCCACCAGCAGGAACCCGCTGATTGCGGCAAAAATAAACATGGCACGACTGGACATTCAACGATCCTCAGGATGCTTTTGCAATGTAATCCCATTAAATCAGGACGTTATTGTTGGTAACGAAAGCGGAATTTTTCTTGTTCTGTTGCGGCTTTTGCCAGTATCCACTGTCGGAAGGCGGCTATTTTACCCAGTTCTGCCTGACTGTCATGACAAACCAGATAAAAAGCATTTTTACTGACCAGTACATCATTAAACGGACAGATTAATCGTCCGGCCTCAATTTCGCTCTGCGCCATGACATTGTTCGCCAGCGCCACCCCCTGCCCATGGATCGCCGCCTGCAGCACCATCGCGCTGTGGCTGAAGATCGGGCCCTGCTGCACATTGATATGCTGCACCCCCAGCTGACGGATATAGGATTGCCAGTCCCGCCGTGAGGCATCGTGCAGCAGGGTAAAGCGCGACAGATCCATTGGCGTTTTTAGCGGATTATCGCCGGTCATCAGCGACGGTGAGCAGACCGGCAGCAGGTATTCGGCATAGAGTTTTTCGACCCGCAGCCCTGGCCAGTTACCGCGCCCATAAAAAATCGCCACGTCAACATCATCGGCCAGCTTCTCTTCGTCACGGTCCACAGCCTGGATGCGCACATCAATCCCCGGATAAGCCACATTAAAGCTGGAGAGGCGCGGAACCAGCCACTGAATGGCGAAACTTGGCAGCAGACTGACGGTCAGTGCCCCTTTGGCACTGCGCGCCTGCAGTTTGCGGGTCGCTTCATTGATAGCAGAGAAGATCTCTTTGATATCGAGATAGTAACTTTGTCCTTCCTCAGTCAGTAACAGCGAACGATTCCTCCGCCGAAACAGCTTTAAACCCAGAAAATCTTCCAGAGATTTAATCTGATGGCTTACAGCAGCCTGGGTGACAAACAGCTCTTCAGCGGCTTTGGTAAAGCTTAAATGGCGTGCGGCTGCGTCAAAAACACGCAGTGCGTTGAGGGGAGGAAGGCGTTTCGACATGGTTTTCCGTATCCGGCGCGGCGAAAAATACGCGAGCTTATACAAAGCGTTTACGTATTAGAATTTTTAATCCGAGGCATTATAATTTGTCCGTTGAGGAACCACCAGCAAATACCTATAGTTGCCGCACTTCCAGAGCCGGAACGAAAAGTTTTTAGATTTGTGAGTGAGTTCGCAGATTTTCTGAAAGCTTTTGGCTTGTGGTCGTGATGTTGTGTTTGCAATTTTTGATCCGACGATTGCGGATCGAGCTCTTAATTCCTGTAGATTTACCCTGTCTGTCCATAGTGATTTTAAATAGCACCGCAAATTGCGGTGCTTTTTTTTTGCTCTTACTGGCCTGATTCAACCATCTCTTTCACATCAGAACGGTTGATCTGCTGCTCGTTGCCATTCGCATCTTTATAGCTGATCATACCGGTGTCACTATCGACCTTAGGCTTGCCAACCGCCACAATAGTGCGGCCGTCATTTGTGTGCATGACGTAGTTGCTTGAACAGGCGCTCAGGGTAAAAGCCAGAGTACACACGGCCAGTACTGCGGTAAGTTTATTCATCTGCTATCTCCTTGTAGATTGATTGCATTAAACCGCCCGCGTTACGCTAATCAGAGGCAGCCGAAAAGTGAGATCGACTACGAAATATTCCGTCGTTATGCGGGTCTGGTTCAAACCTTGCAATATTCAGCATAACGCGCTTTTTCAGCTTTGCCAGACGCAGACCATTCTTTCAGTTTGGTCCTAATTATTCTCATCACGGACCCGGCATGACCGCTTTTAATCCCACCGTTTTTCGCCAGCAGTTTCCCGCGCTCACTGACGCCGGGGTTTATCTCGACAGCGCAGCCACCACGCTGAAACCTCACGCAGTCATTGAGAGCACGCAGCAGTTCTACAGCCTTAGCGCCGGTACGGTGCATCGCAGCCAGTTTGCCGCCGCGCAGGCCCTGACGCACCGCTATGAGCAGGCGCGCAGTCAGGTGGCCCGCTGGCTTAACGCTGCTGACGATCGTGAAATTGTCTGGACACGCGGCACGACCGAAGCGATAAACCTGGTAGCCAACAGCTGGCTGCGTCCGCGCCTGCAGCCCGGTGATGAAATTGTCGTCAGCGAAGCAGAGCATCACGCTAATCTGGTTCCGTGGCTGATGGCTGCCAGGGCCTGCGGTGCTCGCGTCGTAAAATGGCCATTAGGTCCGGATCGCCTGCCAGATATCAGCCAGTTACCTGCCCTGCTCAATAGCCGGACGCGTCTGCTGGCTGTGAGTCAGATGTCAAACGTCACCGGCGGCTGTCCCGATCTCGGCCAGGCGATAACGCTGGCCCATGGCGTAGGCGCGAAGGTCATGGTCGATGGTGCGCAGGGCGTGGTGCATTGCCCGCCGGATCTCCAGGCGCTCGACATCGATTTTTACGCCTTTTCAGCGCACAAAATTTATGGCCCGATGGGGATTGGCGCGCTGTATGGCAAAGCGGCGCTGCTGGAGGCGATGGCACCGTGGCAGGGCGGCGGCAAAATGCTGACCCAGGTCGATTTCAGTGACTTCACACCGCAGCCGGTGCCCTGGCGTTTTGAGGCAGGCACGCCAAATGTAGCGGGCGTCGTCGGATTAAGTGCCGCGCTGAGCTGGCTGTCGCAGTACGACCTGCCGCAGGCGGAGCGCTGGAGTCAGCAGCTTGCCACCCGGGCTGAGGAGCAGCTAGCGGAACTGCCTGGCTTTCGCAGTTTCCGCTGTAGCAACGCCAGCCTGCTGGCGTTTGAGTTTGCCGGTCTGCACCACAGCGACCTGGTCACCCTGCTGGCGGAACAGGGTATCGCCCTGCGCGCCGGTCAGCACTGTGCGCAGCCGCTGATGGCTGCACTGGGCGTCAGTGGTACGCTGCGTGCCTCTTTTGCCCCCTATAATAATCTGCAGGATGTTGATACGCTGGTGCGCGCCATGAAGAGCGCCATCTCGCTGTTATCGGAGTTTTAACTATGCATTCATCGCCGTTAGCGCCACACCCTTTTGGCGCAGAGATCACTGTCGCTACGCTGAAGGAGAACTTCGGTCGTTTTCATCAGTGGGAAGATCGTTATCGCCAGCTGATTCAGCTGAGCCGCCAGCTGCCCGCGATGCCGGAAGAACTGAAGCGCGCGGAGATTGAACTGAGCGGGTGTGAGAATCGGGTCTGGCTGGGCAGCCAGTTGCAGGATGCGGGAACGCTGCATTTCTATGGCGACAGCGAAGGACGGATTGTGCGTGGCCTGCTGGCGGTGCTGCTGACCGCCGTTGAGGGACAGACGCCACAGCAGCTGCTGGCCAGCGATCCTCTGCAACTCTTTGATGAACTGGGTCTGCGCGCCCAGCTCAGCGCATCGCGCAGCAGCGGCCTGCAGGCGCTGGCCGCTGCGGTAGAGCACGCCGCGCGTCAGGCGCTGGCGGCGTCCTGACGAACGGCGCGCGCCAGAAACTTCTTCAGCGCGTGCGAAACGGCCACAAAACCAAAGGTTGCCGTTACCATGGTGGCGGCACCAAAGCCGGATGCGCAGTCCATTCGCTTCGGCCCCTCCGCCGTGCTGCGTGAGGCACAGACGCTGCCATCAGCCTGCGGATAGACCAGCGCCTCGGTGGAAAAGACGCAGTCGATTCCCAGTTTACCCTTACTGTTTTTCACCACGCCCAGGCTTTTGAGCCGTTCGCGCAGTTTCGCCGCCAGGGGATCCTGGATAGTTTTCGCCAGATCGGCGATCTGGATCTGTGTCGGATCGATCTGCCCGCCGGCACCGCCGGTGGTAATCAGCGGGATCTTATTCCGGCGACACCAGGCGATCAGCGCCGCTTTAGGCCGCACGCTGTCGATGGCGTCGATCACATAATCGAAACCAGCGGCCATCAGGTCTGCGGTATTCTCTGGCGTGATAAAGTCATCGATGCAGATCACCTCACAGTCAGGGTTAATGGCACGCAACCGCTCTGCCATAACCTCCGTTTTAGCTTTGCCGACGTTGCCCTGCAGCGCGTGCAGCTGACGGTTGGTATTGGTGATACAGACATCATCCATATCAATCAGGGTGATTTTACCAATGCCGGTGCGCGCCAGCGCCTCCGCCGCCCAGGAGCCGACGCCGCCGATGCCGATGACGCAGAAATGGGCGTCAGCAAACCGTTGCAGCGCATCCTGACCATAGAGACGCGCCGTGCCGCCAAAGCGCTGATGCCAGGCGTCATTTAACACTTTCATAGTTGAACCTGTAACGTCGTGCGGGCCCGCAGGCCCGCAGAGAAGAAATTAGTTAGCGCCGAGAAGCAGTGAACCATTATTACCGTTTTGCGGACTGGAGAACAGCGGCTGTCCGGCACCCGGCGCGGCTTTCAATACCCAGACGCGGCCATAGTGATTATAGAAGCCCGCCAGATGCGCAGCGTCCGGACCGATACCCTGATAGATATCAAAGTGCTGTCCTTTAATCGCGCCGCCCACGTCAAGGGCGACCATCAGGCGCATCTCATATTTACCGTTGAACTTGCCCTTCTCATTGAGCTGCGGCACTTCCGCCAGCAGCACCGTACCCGGCGGAATGATCGAGCGGTCAGAGGCCACAGAAGCTTTCGCGACCAGCGGCACCGCGCTGGCGCCACGCACCGGCGTAAAAGGCTCGGCCTTAAAGAAAACGAATGATGGGTTGGTTTCCAGCAGCGCACGCACTTCCTGTGGCGAGTGCTCCTGCGCCCACTGCCGGATTGCCTGCATCGACATATCTTCGCGCTTCACTTCGCCGCGGTCGATTAGCTCTTTGCCGATGCTGTGGTAGCCCCAGCCATTCTTGCCGGCGTAACCAAAGAAGGTCATCGGACGGCCATCGCCAAAATCGACGTACCCACTGCCCTGCACATCCATCATGAAGTTATCGATCAGTGAGTTGCTGTAGGCAATGACGTAGCGGTCATCGAGCCCGCCACTGTAGATAGAGGCACGGCTCGGTAATTTCGCACCCCGTTTGCGTGGTGGCATACGATAGATCGGATACTGGAATTCGCCCTGACGGGTGTAACGCGCCTCCACTACCGGCGTGTAATATCCGGTAAACTGCACGTTACCGTAGTTATCTGTGCCCTCCATCTGCCAGGCATTCAGACCATACTGGCGAAGCTGTCGGGTATCGGCCCCCGCCATCAGCCAGCTCTCAATCGCACTGTAAGTGCCACTCTGACGGCCATAGAGCGCCGATGAGGCGGACTGGATCTGGCGCACCTGCTCACCAAAGTCCCGGCCATTCACCGGTGCGCCTTTGGCGTTGGGCTGATTCACCAGCGCCAGCGGCTGTTCCAGTTTGCCATCTTTATATTGCTGACCGCGATCGGTCGGTTTAGAGCTACAGGCCGCCAGCAGCGTAATCAACGCGCCAGTGAGTGCATACTTCACCCAATGTGATTTCATTCTCTTCTCTTTTTATAACTGTTCGCCCCGCGACGATAGCAAAGCCCCCGACAGAATGAAATGCATCCGCTTTCACGCTGTGAGGATCAGTTCAATAATTAATCAGATGGGGGAATCCTTCAGCAACTGGCTGTTAATTTGGCTTTTATCTGTAAAAAGGGGTTGCATCAATCAGCGCGGAGAGTATAGTGCGCTTCCACGGACGCGGGGTGGAGCAGCCTGGTAGCTCGTCGGGCTCATAACCCGAAGGTCGTCGGTTCAAATCCGGCCCCCGCAACCAATACTTCTGACGCAGTTTTCAGAAGTCACAATGTGAAAAGTCGCAATGCGCAATACGGACGCGGGGTGGAGCAGCCTGGTAGCTCGTCGGGCTCATAACCCGAAGGTCGTCGGTTCAAATCCGGCCCCCGCAACCAACACTTCTGTCACAGTTCTCAGAAGTCACAATGTGAAGTCAGTATGATACGGACGCGGGGTGGAGCAGCCTGGTAGCTCGTCGGGCTCATAACCCGAAGGTCGTCGGTTCAAATCCGGCCCCCGCAACCAATCATTTAAACACCTGAAAGGGTGTTTTTTTGTTTCTGACGTTCCTGAAATCTTCTTTTACGCCCTCTCCGGTTCGAAAAGTGTGCGGATAGCCCGGGCTACCCGCTCTGCGTTACCGATGTGCCAGCGCCGCCCCACTCTCGACATAGGCTTTAATGCCGTTCAGAATCGCCTCCGCGACCTGATGCTGATAGCGGGTGGTTCGCAGTTTACGCTCCTCCTCCACATTACTGATAAAGGCTGTCTCTACCAGGATAGAGGGGATATCCGGCGCTTTGAGAACCGCAAATCCGGCCTGATCCACCGTGCGTTTATGCAGATGGTTAATGCGCCCCATGCGATGCAGCACCTCTTTACCAAATTTCAGGCTGTCGTGGATCGTCTGCCGCTGCACCATATCGAACATGGTGTGATCGAGGTAACGGTCACCGCTTTTGCTGACGCCGCCTATCAGATCAGATTCGTTTTGTGTCTGTGCCAGGAAGCGGGCAGCCGCAGAGGTCGCGCCGCTGGTGGATAAGGCAAATACCGAGGATCCCCGTGCTGCGCGGCTGGTAAACGCATCTGCATGAATGGAGACAAAGAGATCGGCGCGCTGCTTGCGGGCTTTGGCGACCCTGACCCGCAGCGGAATAAAGACATCTTCGTTGCGTGTCATGTAGGCTTTCATGTTGGGCTGTTTGTCGATCAACGCTTTCAGTCGCCGGCCAATCTTCAGCACAATATCCTTCTCGCGGGTCTTATATTTGCCGTGCGCACCGGGATCTTCGCCGCCATGACCGGGATCGATCATGATGATAATCGGCCGGTCGCGTCCTGCTTTGCCCGGCAGCGGCGCCTGCACCCCTTCATCCTTTTCAAGTTCGCCCTGGTTATAATCTTTCAGCAGCGCCAGCAGTGGATCATCTTCGACATGATCCTGACTCGGGTAGAGGTCGACCACCAGCCGGTGATTGATCCCGGCGACCGGTGCCAGGTTAAAGATTTTCGGCGCGACGTTGCGCTTTAACTCCAGTACCACGCGCACCGTATTGCTGTCGAACTGGCCGACCCGGGCATTTTTGATAAAGGGATCGTCGACCCGGACCTGCTTGTTCACCCCTTTCAGGACCGGATTAAGGTGCAGGCCCTCAATATCGATCACCAGACGATCGGGATGGGTCAGGGCAAACTGTTTGTACTTCAGCGCGACGCTGGACTCCAGCGTCATCCTTGAATAGGTGGATGAGGGCCAGATCCGTACCGCCACAATGTGATTTTTAGCCGCCAGCCCTGTGCGGCTGACGCTTAACAGCAGTAAGGCGCCTGTCCCCTGTAAAAATCGTCTGCGTGAAAAATGGGAATTACCGTCTGACATGCCGCTCCAGCTGCTGTGTTATGTCTGAAAAAGCGCCAGTTAATAAAATGGCGGCGAAAACTTTATCTAATCCACAGGATGATGTCACCCCGGAAACCCTAAATAATGCAGGCTGTTAGCGGCTTTGACACCCGGAAAAACGTAAATTTTCGTCAGGATTAAGGCTTGCAAATTCGCCCGTAAAAGCATAAAAATACAAAAAATACGAATAAACATTCATTGAGGGTTGGCCGTGAAGGAACGTAGTACCGAGCTGGTTCAGGGTTTTCGCCATACCGTTCCCTATATCAATGCCCACCGTGGCAAAACCTTTGTCATCATGTTGGGTGGCGAAGCGATTGAGCATGAGAACTTCTCTGGCATCGTTAACGATATCGGCCTGCTACACAGTCTGGGCATCCGGCTGGTGGTCGTATATGGCGCACGGCCGCAGATTGATGCCAGCCTCGCTCAGCAGCAGCTGGAGCCGGTTTATCACAAGTTCACACGGGTCACCGATGCGCAGTCACTGGAACTGGTCAAGCAGGCGGCTGGCCGGTTGCAGCTGGATATCACCGCCCGCCTCTCAATGAGTCTCAACAATACGCCGCTGCAGGGCGCGCATATTAATGTTGTCAGCGGCAACTTTATTATTTCGCAGCCGCTGGGCGTGGATGATGGCGTCGATTACTGCCACAGCGGGCGTATCCGTCGTATTGATGAAGAGGCGATTCATCGTCAGCTGGATAACGACGCCATTGTGCTGCTGGGCCCGGTGGCGGTTTCCGTGACCGGCGAGAGCTTTAATCTGACGTCAGAAGAGGTGGCCACCCAGCTGGCGATCAAGCTTAAAGCGGAAAAGATGATCGGCTTCTGCTCTGAACAGGGCGTGCTGAACAGCGAAGGCGAGATTATCTCCGAGCTGTTCCCGAATGACGCCCAGGCCCGTATCGATGAAATTGAAAAAGAGGGCGACTACCTCTCCGGCACCGTCCGTTTCCTGCGTGGCGCCGTAAAAGCGTGCCGCAGTGGTGTGCGCCGCAGCCACCTGATTAGCTATCAGGAAGATGGTGCGCTGCTGCAGGAGCTTTTCTCTCGCGACGGTATCGGCACGCAGATCGTAATGGAGTCGGCAGAGCAGATCCGCCGCGCCAACATCAACGATATCGGCGGTATTCTTGAACTGATTCGCCCGCTGGAGCAGCAGGGCATTCTGGTGCGTCGCTCCCGCGAGCAGCTGGAGATGGAGATCGATAAATTCACCATTATTCAGCGCGATAATCTGACGATCGCCTGTGCCGCACTTTATCCATTTATGGACGAGAAGATCGGTGAAATGGCCTGTGTGGCGGTGCATCCGGACTATCGCAGCTCCTCACGCGGTGAGATGCTGTTGCAGCGTGTGGCGCTGCAGGCGAAGCAGATGGGACTGGAAAAGCTGTTTGTGTTAACCACCCGCAGCATCCACTGGTTCCAGGAGCGCGGCTTTACCCCGGTCGATATCGAATCGCTGCCGGAGAGTAAAAAAGAGATGTACAACTATCAGCGCCGCTCAAAAGTGCTGATGGCCGACCTGACCTGACGGACGCGGTAAGAAACAGGCGGCCTCCGGGCCACCTGTCTCCTGCCCTCTTCAGCCGCCTGCGGCCAGTCGTTCGACCAGACCGCTGCGTCGCTGCGTCTGCTGCTGAACCGCGCGCTGAAACACCCCACGTTCGCTGTAGATCGTCAGCTGCCGCCGCGCACGGGTGATCGCGGTGTAGACCAGTTCCCGCGTCAGCACCGGCAGAAACTGCGTCGGCATGACCAGCGCAGTATGATCAAACTCCGACCCCTGCGATTTGTGCACTGTCATGACCCAGGCCGTTTCGTGTGACGGCAACCGGCTCGGCTGAATCGCCTTGATCGACCCATCGGGCAGCGGGAAGAAGACCCGGAGATTGCCCTCCTCATCGCGCAGCGTAATACCGATATCACCATTGAACAGGCCAAGCGCGCTGTCATTGCGGCTGATCATAACCGGCCGTCCGGCATACCAGCGGCTGCCGACGCCGGGACGCCGGATGCGCTGTAACTGCATCAGTCGCTGTTCGATGCGCTGATTCAGACCCTGCACGCCAAAGGGCCCTTCACGTAAGGCGCACAGCAGCTGATACCGTCCAAATGCGGCGATCACCTCCGCCGGGGGCGCCTGCTCTCTGATGAGCTGCAGAAACGGCTGATACCCCTGCGCGACCTCATCCAGCATCGTCTGATAAGCTTCGGCGCTGTTCAGCGTCTGATAGCTGACATCCGCGCAGGCCGAGGTGAACAGAGTATTGACCTGTGCAGCATCCCCCCGATTGATTGCTTTCGCGAGCTGACCAATGCCGGATGTGGCGTCAAAGCGGTAACTCTTCTGCAGCAGGCAGATGCTGTCGCGCACGGAGGGCGCCTGTGCATCCTCACTGCCCTCGAGGGCGCAGCCGGTCAGCCGTGCGAGCTGCTCTGCCCGGGCCAGACTGTAACCGCCCTCGGTGCAGCGGCAGATATCGCCCAGCACGGCTCCTGCCTCAACTGAGGCGAGCTGGTCGCGATCGCCCAGAAAGATCACACGTGCATGGCCAGGCAGTGCGGCAATCAGTTTTGCCATCATCGGCAGGTCAACCATCGATGCCTCATCCACGACCAGTACATCCAGATGCAGCGGATTCCCGGCGTGGTAGCGCATCCGCTGGGTATCGGGCTGGGCGCCCAGCAGACGATGCAGCGTGGTGGCTTCAGCCGGAAAACGCCGCCGCTCTTCGTCGCTGACGGCCAGATCCTGCAGGGCTTTGCCCAGTGATTCAGTCAGCCGCGCGGCAGCTTTGCCGGTTGGTGCGGCCAGCTGGATCCGCAGTGCGCCCGGATGCAGCCGGATCAGCGCAGCGAGGAGCTTCGCCACGGTGGTGGTTTTACCGGTGCCCGGCCCGCCAGAGATCACCGCCGTCTTACGGGTCAGCGCCACGGCCGCCGCAATCTTCTGCCAGTCCTCTGGCTGGTCACCAAACAGCGTGTTCAGCACCTCGCCTGCGGCCTGGATATCAAACGCGTTTTTTACCTCCTGGGCAGCAAAGAAGTCGGCGACCCGGCCTTCACTCTGCCACAGCCGGTGCAGATACAAACGCTGGTGGCTCAGCACCAGCGGGGTTACCCGACTGCCGTCGCTGACGGCCGGCCAGTCAGCCAGACGTGCAGGCCAGTCATCCGGCGCGCCCGCCGCCTGCCAGATCGCCTGGGCCAGCGCAGGCTGACGCCCGGCAAACAGGTTTGCTTCGCAGAGGTTGCTGAGTGGCAGACAGACATGTCCCTCACCGGCTTCCGCACTGACGCAGGCCGCCGCCAGCAGCAGTGCAGGCTGTGATTCCGGCGCGATCAGTCGCGCAAACTGAATATCCAGCGGTCGCAGGAGGCGCTTCTCTGCCGCCTGCAGCAGCAGGCTCAGCATCTCATTCATTCCCCCTCCCCGGGTTCACCAAACAGTGCATCAATCTCTTCCACAAAAGCGTCGTCAGGACGGGTGGCAAAGATGCCGTTGTCAGGCGAACTGCCATCCATCCCGCGTAAAAACAGATAAAAAACGCCGCCAAAATGGTTCTCATAGCGGTAGCCCGGCAGACGATGCTGCAGATAGCGATGCAGCGCCAGCGTATAGAGCTGATACTGCAGATCGTAGCGGTGGCCGATCATCGCCTGTGCCATCGCCTCTGGAGTGTAAGCGGCGTGACTCTCCCCGAGCCAGTTCGATTTATAGTCGAGCAGATAATATTTGCCCTGCCAGCGGAAGACCAGGTCGATAAAACCTTTCAGCATTCCGCGCACCTGGCGAAAATCCAGAGGCGCGGCCTGACGGGAAAGCGGATCGTGCCGCCGCAGCAGCGCGTCAAGATCGGCCGCCGTCAGCAGGTTGTTGATTGGCAGATAGAACTCCATCTCAATCAGGCGTTCGCTGCTCTTTATCGCCGACAGCGTCATCCCCTCCGCGTTAAGCGGTGTACGCAGGACGCGTTCGATCCACTGCTCCAGTACCGGTAACCAGCTGAGCGGATAGCCATTGTGCTGCAGCTGATCTTCAAGCCAGATGCGGTCCGGCGATTCGGTAAAGTCGATTGATTCAAACAGACCATGCAAAAACGTGCCGGGTGCCGCGCCGCGCGGAAAGTGGTGAGGCGTCAGAGCCGCCTCTTCGTTCGTCTCCTCCTCACCTGCCGCGTCAATATCGAAGCTGGGCAGCGCATCCAGCAGCGGCGAACTATGATGCTGTTGCAGGCCAGAGTAGCTGGTTACGCGCCAGAGATCGGTCAGCGTGCGCGTCATGTCGCGGCTGCTTAATGCCTCATCGCCCTGCCGTGCATCCTGCCACATCTCGCCTGGCAGCAGATCATCGTCTGTCAGCGCAATGCCCTCACCGCATAGGGCATTCAGCCGCTGGCTGAGCTGCCGGGCATCGGCCGCCTCGCCCTGCTGCACCAGATAGCCCAGCGCGCTCTTGTGCAGATCGCTTTCGCCCTCTTTTTTGCGGGTGCCTTTGATCAGCGGCGCAATACCGACGCTGCAGTGATAGACCGAACGGGTCAGCGCCACATACAGCAGTCGCAAATCTTCCGCCAGACGCTCCTCTTCGGCCAGCGCCAGGCTTTGTGCATCCCCCTGCACATCCAGCAGCGCCGTAAAGGTGTCGCGGTCGTGGTAGAGCGCGCTGGCGGCCTCGCGGAATCCGGCAGCAAACGGCAGCCAGACCAGCGGATACTGCAGCCCTTTCGATTTATGGATCGTGATGATCTGCACCAGATGCCGATCGCTTTCCAGACGCAACTGCTGGCTGGCGGCCTGGCTGTTTGGCCGGGCGATCTGCTGCGCCAGGAAGCGCACCAGCGCATGCGGACTCTCCAGCTGCACCGACGCCTCCTGCAGCAGTTCACCCAGATGCATCAGGTCCGTCAGCCGCCGCTCACCATTTTCCGAGGCCAGCATATTCTCCGCCAGCTGCCGTTTAATCATCACGTCCCGCAGCATTGGCAGCACACCGCGCTGATGCCACAGCTGCTGCCAGGTGGCGAACTGCTCTACCAGCGCATCCCATTCGCGTTCGTTCTGCGTCAGCGCGTCAAGCGTCGCCGCATCAATGGCAAAAATGGAGGTTGCCAGCGCGCTGCGTAGCAGACGTTCCTGTTCCGGTGCCTGTATCGCCTGCAGCAGCCAGAGTAACTCACGCGCTTCCGGCGTGGTGTAGACGCTGTCCCGGCTGGAAAGATAGACCGACGGAATGGCCAGCGCATTCAGCGCATCGCGGATTAAACCGGCCTCATTGCGGCTGCGCACCAGTACGGTGATGTCGGATGCCCGCACCGGCTGGAGAGCCTCACCTTTACCCAGCAGTGCGCGTCCCTGCTGACCTGCAACCAGCCAGCGGCTGATGTCGGCCGCGCACTGCTGCGCCATAAACTGCTGGTAGTCACTGCTGCCGACGCCCTCGCCAGGCTGCAGCCAGAAGCGCAGCGCCGGTTGCTGCTGCTGATCAAACGTCAGCGTCAGCGACTGATTTGATGTTGCAGGCTTCACCGGCTGGAAGGGGATCGCCGAAAAGAGAAAGGGCGAATCGACCTGGGAAAAAAGCCGGTTCACGCTCGCGACCATCTCGGGAGAGGAGCGCCAGTTGGTGTCCAGGGTGTAGTGAGCACTAACTTCGCTTCTGGCCCGCAGATAGGTAAAGATATCCGCGCCGCGAAACGCATAAATTGCCTGCTTGGGATCGCCAATCAGAAACAGTGCCTGTTCCGGCTGATTAATGTAGAGCGCGCGGAAGATACGATACTGCTGTGGATCGGTATCCTGAAACTCATCAATCAGGGCAACCGGGAAGCGTGCCCGGATGGTGTCGGCCAGCAGGACGCCGCCCGGCTGTTGCAACGCCTCATCCAGCTTACTGAGCAGATCGTCAAAGCCTAACAGCGCACGTAGCCGTTTCTCACGCTGCACCGTGGCACGCACATCGGACAGCGCCTGAGCAATGATCACATCGCGCAGCGACAGGGGTTCTGCCAGGAACTGATCGATCGCCTCAAACAGCGCATGACGGGGCGCTTCACCCTTTTTGGTTTTCTCCTCCAGCACCTGCTGCCCGAAACGCTCCAGCTCTTTAGGCAACTGATAATCCAGCGTCTCGCTGCTGGCCCACTGCGTGACGCGGACCACCCAGTTGGGCAGATGTTTACTGCTGTAGCTGCGTTTATCAACGCCTGATGCGCTGATAATCCCCTCTACATCTGCGCTCAGCGCCTGCCACTGCTGCTTGATAGCACTGATACGCGCCAGGTTACGTGCGTGGCGGTTCTCCAGTGTCTCACCGGCTTCGGGCGGACGTTTCAGCCCCGGCGACTCCCCCTGCAGCCAGGGGCGCAGCGTTGCCAGCAGACTGTCAGGCCCGTTCCACTCTGCGGCGATGATCCGTGCCACATCAAGACTCAGCGGGTAGCACTGGCGACGCCAGAAATCAGCGGTTGACTGTTTCAGCAGCGCCTGCTCATCTTCAATTAACTCCTGCTCGAACAGCATCCCCGATTCAAAAGCATTGAGATTGAGCATCCGCTGACAGAAGCCGTGAATGGTGAAGATGGCGGCTTCGTCCATCTGTCGTTCAGCCGCCAGCAGTTGTGCGGCTGCCTGACTCAGATCCGGCATCTGCGCCAGCAGTAACTGGTGCATCGGATTACTGCTTTTGCCGCGAATGCAGGCCAGACGCAGCTGATGAATATTGTCGCGGATACGTCCGCGCAGTTCAGCGGTAGCGGCCTCGGTAAAGGTCACGACTAAAATCTCTTCCACCGAGAGTGGCCGGCTGTAAGCATTTTCACCGCCCAGCCCCAGCAGCAGCCGCAGATAGAGCAGACCAATGGTAAAGGTTTTGCCGGTACCGGCGGACGCCTCAATCAGCCGCTCGCCCCTGAGCGGCAGTGTCAGAGGATTCAGCGAAATGGCAGGTAACAGTGTCATGGGGTTTCACTCTTTACCGGCAGCGACTGCTGCAGTTTTACTACTTCAGCCCAGGTCTTCCAGCCCGGCTGCCGGGCAAAGTCGGTTTTGCCGCTGCCTGCAATCTGTGAAGTCATCACCATACCTTTGTGTTCAATCACGGCGCGACGGAAAAAGTCCGCCAGGCTGACCGGGGTCAGCTGCTGAACCTGCTCAATCATTTTCTGTCGGGTATCGAAGCGGTCGTTGTGACGATCGAAGTCGCGGCCGAAACGATCGGCTTCTTCATACAGCGTCTGAGGACGCTTCTGCAGATCGTTAATCATCGCCTGCTGATACTGCACAAAATCGGCCTGACTCATACTACGCAATCTTTTTTCTGCCTGAGAATAGAACGCCTGATACCGCTGCAACAGCCAGCCGGGCTGCTTACTGTTACTTTGCAACAGAAAGCCAACGCCCCACTGCCGTCCCACGGGCATCTGGAAGGCAAACACCGCATAGCCGAGCTGCTCTTTAGTACGCAGCTGATTGTAGAACCACGGCTGTACGATCTGGCTCAGCATCGCGCTGTTCGCCATGCTCTGATATTCACTGTATCCCAGTGGCACGTAGAGGGCGGCCAGCGCAGAGTCCGTGCTGCTGCCCTGCTGTTGCAGATTAGCTTTCAGCGGTTTGTTGATGGTGACGAACTTGCTGGGCCAGTGACGCGGTGCATGACTCTGCATCTGCTCCCTGAGCTCATGCCCGAGCCGGACCACACTGTCTGCACTGAGATTGCCCACCACCATCATCTCCGGCGTGGCATCACGAAACAGCGTATCGCGGTAGTCGGTAACATCCTGAAGTGAGATACCACTCACCAGCCTGCGACGGGTTTCGCGCTGGGTGTAGGGCAGCTGCGACAGCAGCTGCATCGGCTGAATAGCCTGCTCAAATGCCTTGCCTTTTTCCGCCGCGTCGAGCCGCTCCAGATACCAGGATTTGGCCTGCGCCAGCTGCTGTTCTGTTGGCCGGAAAGTCGCATACCCTTCCACCAGCTTTTTCAGCAGCATTGGCAGCCGCTGAGTAAATCCACTGGCGCTGAATACCAGCCCCTCATCTTCGCCGGTTGAGAAACTGATGCCGCCGACCGACGCCTGTGCGTTCAGTTCATCCAGCGCCAGGCTGGAAAGGTAATCATTCAGCCCGAACAGCACCTGCTGGCGGGCGTCACTGATGGCGTGCTGACTGCGCAGCGCCAGCGTTATTGCCGCTTTCGGCTCGCTGGCATAGTAACGGCTGGGCATCCAGTAAATACGCATCCCGTCTTTGTTTTCCAGCCTGACCGGGTGGGTGTAAGTTTTGCCATCTGACGGCAACAGGGTGAAATCATCCGGGATATAGGGATTCAGCACCGGCATCGCCAGGGTGATCTGGCTGGCGCGCTGCTGCCAGTCAGCGAAGGTGGCTGGCGTGATTTTCTCCACCTGATAGGGCGCTTCAACGAAATAGGCCTTTTTATCGTGTGGCTCCTGCGGGCTGATATACCAGATGCGCGCATGCTGCGGCGTCATCTCATCCAGCCGGGCGTGTATCGCGGCCGCGTCATACTCGTCCGCCAGATAGGGAGCATCCAGCGTATGTTCAACCGGGACGCGCAGCATGGTATCCACCAGCCACTCGATGTAATCCATGTCGCGGGTGATGGAGGGATAGCGGAAGTCCAGCGCCAGCACGTGCGATACCTCATCGAAGTAGCGCTTATCATCACTCTGCTGACGCAGCAGATTGATATAGCTGAAGATCGCCGCCACGACCTCGTCACGCTGCGCCAGACCTTTGTCGGTCAGGGAGGCGGTAATGGCAAAGACGCCGCTGTTACGCTCGGTCATCGGGTCAGCGCCCGCGTTGACGCCGTCGGCCAGCCCCTGTTTCTGCAGCCAGTCGGTAAGCGTATTTTTACTGCGGTTGCTGATCAGATAGCTGATGAGCGTGTCGGTTTTACTGCGGAAGCGATCGCTGTTGTTGGCAATGCGGAACTCAATTTTCAGCTGTTTGCGCGGCTGAGCCGGAACGTAGTGAATGATGATGCCCTGCTGCGCATCGGTCACTACCGGCACCGTTATCTCTGGCACGCTGGCATCATGATTCTGTACCCGGCCAAAGGTTCTCGCCGCAATCGCCGCCATCTCGGGTAACGGTTTGTTGCTGTAGATGACCGCCTTCATCAGGTTGGCGGAGTAATAGGTGTGGTAGAAATCCAGCAGCGCCTGATGCAGCTTGCTGCCCGGTTTATCTTTCAGGGTGTCGAGATTACCGCCTGAGAAGCGTGACGCCGGATGCGCCGGGTTCAGGGTTTCCGCGCCGACCTGCGCCATGCGCAGTCCGTCGCGCGAACGTGCCATTGTCAGCTCGGCATTGACGGCATGGCGTTCGCGATCGGCGTTAACCGGATCCAGCAGCGGCTCAGCCACCGCATCGGCCAGCCGATCAACCGCTGGCTCCAGCGAATCATTTTCCACTTCCAGATAGAAAGCGGTGCGATACGCCGCGGTACTGGCGTTATGGCTGCCGCCATGCTTTTTCAGGAATTCAGCCAGATTGTCCGGCTGCGGGTAGTGCTTTGAGCCCATCAGCACCATGTGTTCCAGATAGTGCGCCAGTCCTGCCTGCTGATCGGGATCGTCCAGCGATCCGATCGGCAGCGTCAGCGCGGCCAGGGATTCAGGCGCGTCCGGATCGGACACTAACAACACGGTCATGCCGTTATCCAGCCGGATTGCCTGATAATGGCGTGGATCCTGTTCACTCTTGCGAATGGTTTCATTCACCGGCTGCCAGCCTGATGAGGCCTCCGCCAGAGCCGTGCAGGCCGTCAGGCCGAACATCAGCGCCGCTATCCAGCGTGCGTATACCCGCATGTAAACTCCTCTCATTTCCCGATGAGCCGCCCGTTTCTGACCCGGCGGCTCAAAGCAGAGCAAAATTGCTGTGTAAAAATTCAACAGGCAAAAGCGCGTGCTGAGCGGTTATTCATCGTCCTGATGCGCTATCAGCACCGGCAGATACCAGTGCTGTGCTGCCTCAGTGATCTGCTGCAGCTGCGTCTCATCCAGCACCCGGCAAAGACGCTGCAGATAGGGGTCGCCCCCCTCACCTTCCACCTGATAGTTGCCCTGCCAGGCGGTCAGCAGGCGATTACGCGCTTTAAGCTGCGTCGTCTCATCGCTAAGCAGCTGCTGACTTTTTTTGTCGTAGCTGGCGGTAAGCCAGGCGCCTCCGCTTTTATTGAGCAGCATCAGCGGCTCGCGCATACCGGCCAGATAACCCGCGACATACTCATTCAGCGCCGCGATCGCCTCTGTCTGCGGCAGCGAAAGAAACGTCCAGCGGCTCTTCTGGCGGCCGAACATCCGGCTGCTGCCGGTGCCGCCCAGTGCGCAGTAGACCAGGTGCTCCAGCCAGAGTAACAGTCCGTCGTTCATGTTAAGCACGCCGGGCCGCCAGCGCAGCAGTCCATCATCCTGCACCTGCGTCAGCCAGCCGGTTAAACTGACCTGCTCCAGTTGCAGATTGACCTCCCAGCTCTCGCCGTCGCTGCGCTGCGTGATCACTTCCGTGGCCACTTCCTGCATCTCATCGCGCTGTGCCTGCCAGAACAGTTCACCGAACGCCCCATAGGGCAGATTGCCGGCCGCGCGATGATGCGCGTAGAGCCGCTGCGTATCTTCACCTTCGACCAGCGCATTCAGCAGCTGCGCATTAATCTGATAACGTTCGAGATTGTCGAGCGCAAAAGGCTCGCTGTCGGGCAGTTCGTTCTCCTCCAGCCAGAAGCTGACGCCGAGCCGCTGGTGGAACCAGGCACGCACCGGATGCCGCCAGAAGCGCAGAAACGCTTCCAGCGTCAGCGTCTCAATCACCGGGGCCGCCAGCGGCTGCACAAAGTCGGGCTGAGCCTGCCCCGCTTTCTGCGCGGCAGGCAGCCACTCACGGGCAAAACTCTGCACCCGGGCAGCCGACTGAAAGTTCTCCGCATCAAACGGCATCCGGCTGTGCAGATGCTGCAGGTGCATCCGCACCCGTTCTGCACTTTCATCCAGCTCCAGATGGCCGTCCCCCTCCAGATAGAAACTCTGTCCGATGTAATCCAGCAACTCTGTGACCAGAACAGAGGGATAGCGTTCCGTATTATCCTGAATCGCCCGGCCGATGTAGCTGATATAGAGCTGCCGCTGCGCAGAGATCATCGCCTCCAGAAAGAGATAACGGTCATCATCGCGGCGACTGCGGTCGCCTTTGCGGGACTGCTGCTGCATTAAATCGAAACCCAGCGGGGCGAGCGTGCGCGGATAGACGCCATCGTTCATCCCTAGCAGGCAGACCAGCTGGAAAGGAATGGATCGCATCGGCATCAGGGTACAGAAGTTAATCTGCCCGGCCAGGAAACGCTGACTGATGCGCTGCTGGTCAAGCCGGCTGCGCAGATCGTCGCGCAACAGCGATACCGGAATCGCCTCGTCAAACCGCGCTGCCATGCCGTAGTCGATCAGCGTCTGCCACTGCTCTTCGACCAGCAGCAGTGCGGCCTCGGTTTCTGCATCGGGGCTGAAAAAGGCGTTCAGCAGTTCACGGCACAGTGGCAGCCATTCGGCCAGTGGCCTGGATTCAGCCAGCCGCTGTCGCCAGTCATTAAGCCGGGAGAGCAGCTCTGCCAGATGGCCCGCCAGTTCTCCCACCAGACCACTCGATTCGTCATAGGGCAGGATCCCTTCCCAGTCACCGTTGTGGCTCTCCATCGCATAACCCAGCAGCATACGCTGCAGGCCAAAACGCCAGGTGTGCTGGCCGGTAATCGGCAGGGAGAGCGCTTCCACGCTGGCATCATCCAGCCCCCAGCGTACCCCCGATTCGCTGACCCAGCGCCGCAGCAAACGCAGGCCGCTTTCATCAATTGAGAAGTGAGCAGCCAGCGCCGGGACATCCAGCAGCGCCAGCACATCCTCCGAGACAAACCGGCTGTCCGGCAGCGCCAGCAACTGCAAAAACGCCACAATGGCCGGATGCGCCTGACTGGCGCGACGGTCTGAAATGGCAAAAGGCAGATAGCGATCGGCTGGTGCATTGGCAAATACAGCCTGGATGAAAGGCGCATAGGCGTCGATATCGGCCACCATGACGATGATGTCACGTGCTTTTAAATCCGGATCGACCTCCATCATCGCCAGCAGATGATCCTGCAGAACTTCGACCTCACGCTGGGCGCTGTGGCAGACCTGAACGGCAATAGAGCGATCGTCCGGATCCAGACAACGCTTTCGATCGCTGTGTGCCAGTTCCGCAGCATTCAGACCAATAATGGCGTTGTCCTGCAGATTTAGAAGATCGTGTTGCATAGAGTGCAGCAGATTATCCGGCTCAACATCCACAAAGGCATCGATATCGTCGTTTGACTCCATCTGACTGAGCAGGAACAGATTGTCACGCCCCAGCTTGCCCCAGGAGGCGAGCAATGGATTCGTCAGCTGCTGCTCCCCGGCGTCGTTAAACAGCGCCGGAGCCTGCTCTGCATCACGGAAAAGCGCCCGTGTTTCATCCGCGCCGTGACGCCGGCGCTGACGACTCTGCAGTTTCGCCAGAAACGCGTAATCCTGAATATCGCCCCAGTAGTCACGACAGGGGTTGGTGAACAGCAGGTGGATATCGATGTGACGGCCCAGGGCCTGCAGCGCCTGCAGATAGACCGGCGGCAGCGCCGAGATGCCACAGATGAACACCCGTTTTGGCAGATTCTCTGGTGTGCTTTTCGCCTGCTCCAGCGTCTGGATAAAGCGCGCATAGAGGTTGGCACGGTGCCATTCCGGCTGGCGCAGGGCCTGAGTATAACTCACCAGATCGCGCCAGAGGGCGGCCTGCCAGCGCTGCGCTTCCCCCAGCCCCTCGATCGTTTCACCACGCTCCCAGCTGTTAAGCCAGTCGGCACGATAAACCAGATACTGGTCAAAGAGGTCGGCTATACGGGTACTGAGCTGAAAAAGCTTACGTTTGTCGCCGTCGTCATGGAGGTAGTGCCGTAATGAGGTGAACTCCTCCTGCTCCAGCATGACCGGCAGCCGGTGCATCAGTTTCCAGCCCATGCTGGCCTTGCTGAAGGCACTTTCTACCGGGATATCCGGCAGGACGCGGACAAACATCTCCCAGATAAAACTGGCGGGCAGCGGAAACTCGATGTTGGCCGCGATACCAAAGGTTTGCGCCAGCTCCATCTGCAGCCATTGCGCCATGCCAGGGCTCTGCACCAGGATCATCTCGGCGGCAAACGGGTCATCAAGAGGATCATGTTTAATCACCGCAGCCGCCAGAATTTTCAGCACATCGAGCTGATTTGAGTGATAGACATGAAACATGAAAACTCCTGTGATAACTCAGAACATAACTGCGGTATTGCGGCCCTGTCACTTTACCGCGTATCGCCGTTGAAACCCATCAAAAGGGCGACCTGTTGCGCTTAACATCGCAGTCGCGTGAGCGTGGCACGGCGCTGCCAGGGGCCCGTGACGTCAGCCTGTTCAAAGTTACAGCCTGATGGACCGCTTTTTTGTTGCAGGCTGGATGCCCAGCCCGCCACGTCATGCCCGTTCAGTCGCTGCTCAGCGACCCGCCAGGCCTCGCGCTGCGCCCACTGCTGGCTGAAGTTCAGCGCCAGAGCGCGGTGATAGTGCAGCAGTGTGCTGGTGCTTAACGCCATAAGCAGCAGCGCAAACAGGAGTTCCGGCAGGCTGAATCCGTGACAGTTACAGGCAGGCGGCCGGAGGCGTGAGCGGACAATAGTCGATCCAGCCGTGCGGCAGCGCGATAACCTGACTACCCTGTAACCTGACCCAGTGCCAGACGGCCATGCCGCTGTCGCTGGCCTCCCCTTTAAGCAGCGCATCATCTTTTTCACCTCGCTGTAAACAACTGCGCCAGCCCTGACGGTTGTCCTGCTGACAGCGCCCGGCCTCGCTGCCTGACCAGCGCAGGGAGAACCCCCACTGCAGCGCAGACTGTGCCCGCCAGAAATCGTTGATGTAGTGCTGCTCATCCGCCAGCAGCCGCATCCCCTGCTCAGACAGTTTGCGGCTGGCGTGCAGCGTGACGCTGCCGATTAGCAGCATCATCAGGACCATGCCCAGTGCGCTGCTGCCTCGCTGCTTCACAGATTCTCTCCTTCGACCCAGCTCTCGATCGTTTCAAGCCAGCGTCCGGCCCGCCCCTGCAGCACGATCCTGATCTGCGTACCCTGCCGACGGATACTGAACTGCTCCAGCGTCATAAAGGCGGGATCGGAGAGCCGCTCCCAGCCCGCGGACTGACACTCATCCACCCCTCGCTGCGTCTCAAGCTGCCGCTGTCGCAGGCGATAGCCGTAATAATCGCTGCCGGTATGGCCCACCGCCTCCCATCTCCCGTTGCTGTTCTCATCCCAGCGCAGCAGCAGGCAGTTCTCGCGGAGGGTCAGTGCGCCCGGCCCGCATTCGCCATGACAATAGCCAGCGCGCCGCACCGCTTTTTCCAGCGTGGCCATTATCTGCTGCAACTCCTGGCGCAGCTGCGCCCGCTGCAGCACGCTGGCGCTCTCTGCCAGCAGGCGCGGCAGAAAACGTCCGACGCTGATCATTACAACGGCACTGATTGCCATTGCGATCAGCATCTCCAGCAGGCTGAATCCGGTCGCTTTCATGAACAGCTCTCCTCATCCGTCATGCAGAGACGAATACGGGCCCTGGCTGAGATAATCAGCCTTATGCGCCCGGCGCGGTTGTCCAGCCCGATGCTGCCCGCAGTGGCAACGTTGCGACGACCATAGAAACCCGGTTCGCCCCGGATGCCGGTGAGTGCAACATCCGGGTGCGGGGCCAGGAAATGCAGCGGGTTACCGGGATGACATTCCCCGACAGGGGGGCCGACACCGATGCACCAGGGCGTGCCAGGCCGCGACCAGAGAACCAGATCGCTGTTGTGCCGGTTCGCCCGGGCGCGTATCCGCAGCAGAAATCCCTGCAGTTGCTGCGCGCTGTCGCGCAGTTGCTGTCGCTGCTGCCAGCGCTGCCAGCCGTGCAATGCCGTGAGGCTTAATGCGCCGGCAATCACCATCACCAGCAGCAGTTCCGGCAGGGTAAACCCCCGCATGTATGTGGTTTTCATAGCGGCAGAGTGCGGTCTGCGGAGCGGTGAAACAAGGGGGATTGAGGCACGCCGGAACGGAGGTGGCAGAAAATCAGCCTGACCAACGGTGGCGCTCAAAAGCGTGCGGGCGGTGCCGCAGATTCCGCGCTCCGGGGGCAAAAAAAAGCCCCGGCGGCAAGCCAGGGCTTTCTCGTTTTTATCGATCAGATGGCGACGGGGGCTTTGATCGCAGGATGCGGATCGTAGCCTTCAATCTCAAAGTCATCGAACTGATAGTCAAACAGTGATGCCGGCTTGCGTTTAATGACCAGCTTTGGCAGCGGACGCGGTTCGCGGGTCAGCTGCAGGCGCGCCTGCTCCAGATGGTTACTGTAGAGATGCGTATCGCCGCCGGTCCAGACAAAGTCGCCGACCTGCAGATCGCACTGCTGCGCCACGATATGCACCAGCAGCGCATAGCTGGCGATGTTGAACGGCAGGCCCAGGAAGATGTCGCACGAACGCTGATAGAGCTGGCAGGAGAGCTTGCCATCCGCCACGTAGAACTGGAAGAACGCGTGGCAGGGTGCCAGTGCCATCTCACTGAGTTCACCGACATTCCAGGCAGAGACGATAATCCGGCGAGAGTCGGGATCGCGCTTCAGCTGCTCCATCACCTGGCTCAACTGGTCAATCTCCTGACCGCTGGCGGTTCCCCAGCTGCGCCACTGCTTGCCATAGACCGGGCCAAGATCGCCGTTCTCATCTGCCCACTCATCCCAGATTGAGACCTTGTTCTCTTTGAGGTAACCGATGTTGGTGTCACCCTTCAGGAACCACAGCAGCTCATGAATAATCGAGCGGATATGACATTTCTTGGTAGTAACCAGCGGAAACCCTTCCTGCAGATTGAAACGCATCTGGTGACCAAAAATTGAAAGCGTACCGGTGCCGGTACGGTCAGCTTTTGGTGTGCCTTCGTTCAGCACATGCTGCATTAAATCCAGATACTGTTTCATTTTTCCTCACGAAATTGGGGCTGCGGGCGACGACGATACGCCCAGATCATCATAATAATGCCGGCAACAATCATCGGCACAGAAAGAATCTGTCCCATGCTGATGCCGCCTTCAAACAGGCCAAGCTGGGCATCCGGCTGGCGGAAGAACTCCACGATAATGCGGAACGCGCCATAGCCAATCAGGAACAGGCCAGAGACGCTGCCCATCGGGCGTGGCTTGCGAATAAACAGGTTGAGGATGATAAAGAGTACGATACCTTCCAGCGCCAGTTCATAGAGCTGCGACGCGTGACGTGGCAGCACGCCGTAGGTGTTCAGCAGGGCCTGATACTGCGGATTGTTGGCGGCCAGCGCCACATCCTCGCTGCGTGAGCCCGGAAAGAGCATGGCATAGCGGAAGTTCGGATCGACACGGCCCCAGAGTTCGCCGTTGATGAAGTTACCGAGACGGCCGGCACCCAGACCAAACGGGATCAGCGGCGCAATAAAATCAGAGACCTGGAAGAAGGTACGTTTGGTGCGGCGGGCAAAGATCAGCATCACCACAATCACCCCAATCAGGCCACCGTGGAACGACATACCGCCATCCCAGACCTTGAAGAGATAGAGCGGGTTTTCCAGGAACAGCGGCAGGTTGTAGAACAGCACATAACCGATACGTCCGCCCAGGAAGACCCCCAGGAAACCGGCGTACAGCAGGTTCTCAACTTCCTCTTTTTTCCAGCCGCTGCCAGGTTTATTGGCCCGGCGTACCGCCAGCCACATGGCGAAAACAAAGCCCACCAGATACATAAGACCGTACCAGTGAAGCGAAACCGGTCCGATCGAAAAGATCACCGGATCGAACTGCGGAAATGCAATATAGCCGTTATTCATTATTCACCGTCTATTTTTCAGCCCTGAAAAGGGGTGTTGTCAGGCACATAAATTAAGGCTGCGCATCATAGCACAGCCGGTTTTGTGAAATGTCCCGCAAATGTAAACGCGGATAACCCGTTTAGCCTGACCCGTCAGGCGTACATTGTTGCAGCCAGTCCGGCTAGGGACAGTGCGGAACAACCGGCGCATACCCAGAGTACGTGAGGATTGTGAGCACTGCCCGGGGCCGGCATGGCAAATAAAATAGCCTGACGGGTCTGGCGGTTAGCGACCGCCGCGGATTAACCCCCCCAGACCACGCCGCTCCATAAACGCTGAAACCAGATGGCGGACTTCCGTGGCGGTATGGGCATGCATCCCCTGTTCGCTGAGCGTCTGCGCCTCTTCATAATCCAGATGACGCAGCAGATATTTTACGCGCGGAACATTTCTGCCGTTCATGCTGAGGTGGTGATAACCCAGACCGACCAGCAGAGCGACACACATCGGATCGCCCGCCATTTCACCACACAGGCACAATTCCAGATTAGCCAGACGGGCTTCCTGCGCGATGGCATTCAGCGCGCGCAGCATCGCCGGATGCAGCGAATCATAGAGATTGGCGACGCGCGTATTATTGCGGTCCACTGCCAGCAGATACTGTGTCAGGTCGTTGGTGCCGACTGAAATGAAATCGACCCGCGCAGCCAGATGCGGGATCATAAACAGCATCGACGGCACTTCGATCATGATACCGATGCGCGGCGTGGGGATGGCGTAACCCAGCATCTCTTCCACTTCACGTCCGGCGCGATCGATTAGCTGTTTTGCATCGTCGATCTCATCGATATGACTGATCATGGGCAGCAGGATACTGAGGTTGCCGGAGGCGGCGTTGGCACGCAGCATCGCGCGCACCTGCACCAGAAAAATTTCCGGCTGGTCGAGTGTCAGGCGGATGCCGCGCCAGCCCAGGCAGGGATTCTCTTCACTGATCGGCATGTAAGGCAGCTGTTTGTCTGCCCCGACATCAAGGGTACGCAGCGTGACCGGCTTATCGTGAAACAGCTGCAACATGCCCTGATACTGCGCGACCTGCTCCTCTTCTGAAGGAAAGCCGTTCTGCAGCATAAAGGGAATTTCAGTGCGGTAAAGGCCGATGCCATCCACCCAGCTGCCCAGCGCCTGCTCATGTTCCGGGCTTAATCCGGCATTCAGCATGACCTGCACGCGCTCGCCACTTTTCAGCTCACCTGGCTGGTCGACAACCCCTTCCGCCATTTTGCTCAGCGCATTCTCTTCGCTGATCAGTCGCTGATACTCCTGCACCAGCACCGGCTCGGGATCGATCAGCAGCTCGCCGCGATAGCCATCGACGATCAGCAGGCGCTTATTGAGCTGATGAGGCTGAATGTCCGCCCCCATTACCGTCGGGATGCCCATGGCGCGTGTTAAAATCGCGGCGTGCGAGTTGGCCGCACCATCGCGCACGACGACGCCCGCCAGCCGCTCCTGCGGCAGCTCCGCCAGGGTGGTGGCGGTCAGCTCATCGGCCACCAACACAAAACGCTCCGGCCAGGCGTTGGTGCCGACCAGCGTATCATCAAGATGAAACAGCAGGCGCTGGCCCAGTACCCGCAGGTCGCCTGCGCGTTCACGCAGATAGCTGTCACTCAGGCTGGCGAACTGCTTAGCAAACTTCCCGATCACCTGTTTTACCGCCCACTCGGCGACGGATCCGCGCTCGATCTCCGCGAACAGATCCTTTTTCAGCCGGGCATCCGTTAACAGGTGAGAGTAGAGATCGAAGATGGCCGCGCTCTCTTTCTGGGCGCTGGCGCTGAAACGTTTGCTGAAGCGACGAAATTCATTGGCTGCTTCGCTCATGGCGAGCGACAGACGTTCGCGCTCACGCTGTACATCCAGCGTTGAGGCGGCCGAAACCTGGTCGAGCAGGGGCTGAGTCTCATCGACCCAGCCTGGCGCCACGGCAACGCCCGGCGCTGCCGCAATGGCGCGCACCCGCGTCTGCCGGAACTGACCAAATAACTGTCCCATCTGAGACTGTGACAGGAGTGTCGCCATCTGCGTGGCCAGGGTGACCAGAAATGACTCTTCGCTTTCATCAAACTGACGGTGTTCGCGCTGCTGCACCACCAGTACGCCAAGCAGCTGGCGACGACTGATAATAGGAACGCCGAGGAAGGAGCGATACTGCTCCTCTTTCACTGAGGGAATATATTTAAAGCTGGGGTGGCTCTGCGCATCAGCCAGGTTGATCGGCTCGGCCAGACGGCCCACTAAACCGACAATCCCTTCATCAAACGCCAGCGTCACCGTGCGACCACGCGGCTTTTTAAGTCCGCGCGTCGCCATCAGGTAATAGCAGCGACGATCGTGGTCGGCGAGGTAAACGGAACAGACTTCCGTTTCCATCGCCAGACAGATCTCATTGACCAGAATGTCGAGTGCTTCATTGAGACGCGGCGCACTCGCCACTTTTTCTACAATTTCGCGCAACTGAGTGAGCATAAAGGGCGTGGCCTATCCTCTCTTACGTCGATGGGCAGAATTGTTTCGCTGCCCCGCACTCTCCTGCATAGTCATTACCACGCCAGCGAATTCCTTCATCACCCGACGGTAAACGTCGCGCTTGAAGGAGACAACCTGACGCACCGGATACCAGAAACTGACCCAGCGCCAGCCGTCGAACTCCGGCGTGCTGCTGTGCTGCACGTTGATATCCGCGTCATTACACATTAACTGCAAGAGAAACCACTTCTGTTTCTGGCCGATACATACCGGCTTTGTGTCCCAACGCACCAAACGTTTTGGCAACTTGTAACGCAACCAGTTACGGGTAGAAGCAAGTATACGTACATCCTTCCGGTGTAATCCGACCTCTTCGAACAGTTCACGATACATCGCCTGTTCTGCGGTTTCACCGGGATTGATGCCTCCCTGAGGAAATTGCCAGGAGTGCTGTCCAAAACGCCTGGCCCATAACACTTGTCCCTGCCGGTTACAGATTACGATACCAACATTCGGGCGGTAGCCATCATCATCGATCACCGGACTACCTCAAAACAAAAATTTGAATGCGCTGATTGTTTCACACTCCTTACAGGCGGTAAACCACTGGATTCATGAGGGGTTAAGCGCTGTTTTCCGGGATAACTCACAGAAAAGCGGAAAGTTATAAACAAAAAACGCCAAAAAAATCGATCTTATTCACTATTTCTGTGGATAGCTTTGTGCAGAACGCGGGAGTTAACTGAATAACCTGGCTGTATGACGTTAAAGAGTCCTCGTATAGACCCGCAATATCTTTATGATTATATTGATATTAAATCCGCAACGCCCATCAGCACACTTTTTATAATCAGCGAATAATTTTGCGCCAGCTGACAAAAGACTAAAATTTAACCACTGGCTTTTTTATCCACAGATAATTGCTCACAGCCAGGTCAGAACGATGAAAATATGCGCAGAAGGGAAAAAGTCAAGGCTGTAAATGGAACCAGTACCCTGCATAAACGGGTGTTATCCCATTTTTCTGTGGATAACCGGACTGGAGATCCTGTTCATTGTTGCGGGTAAACCGGGATAACCCGGACGACCTGTGGATGAACGCAGGCAGCCATAGTAAAAAAAGCATGATCTATCATGTTATTATCGATCCTCGTAGCGGTTTATTATTGTCAGGCGCTCTGCCTGTCCACTTCTGTATGATTTTTAACCACCCTAAGTGAGCAACATGCGTAACCAGCCCGGACCACCCCAAGATGAAGCCAGCCTGCTGGCACGCGCCCAGGATTTAGCCGGATTCACTCTGGAGACGCTGGCTGCGCGCGCGGGCCTGCCGATGCCTGCCGATCTGAAACGCGATAAAGGCTGGGTCGGTATGCTGCTGGAGTGGCACCTTGGCGCCAGCGCCGGCAGCAAAGCGGAACAGGATTTTGCGCATCTCGGCATCGAACTGAAAACCATTCCGATTGATGCGCAGGGTAAACCGCTGGAAACCACCTTTGTCTGCGTCGCCCCGCTGACCGGCAACAGTGGTGTCACCTGGCTTACCAGTCATGTCCGCCATAAGCTGGCCCGTGTACTGTGGATCCCGGTAGAAGGCGAACGGACCATCCCGCTGCGGGAACGGCGTGTCGGCGCGCCGCTGCTGTGGAGCCCGGACGAGAAAGAAGATGAGATGCTGCGCCAGGACTGGGAAGAGCTGATGGATATGATCGTGCTGGGACGCGTCGAGCAGATCACGGCACGACACGGCGCCTGGCTGCAGATCCGTCCTAAAGCCGCCAACAGTAAAGCGCTGACCGAAGGGATCGGCGACCAGGGCCAGCCGATCCTGACCCTGCCGCGTGGGTTCTACCTCAAAAAGAGTTTCACCGGCCCGCTGCTGGCGCGCCATTTTCTTCTCTGAACCGCCTTCCACACCAACAGGGCCGCAATTTTGCGGGAGATCGGCCAACCGAATGCGTATAATCGCCGTTTACTTTTCGTTTAGGATTGAATGTCGGTATGTTTGAGTGGATTTCTGATCCCAACGCCTGGCTGGCGCTGGGTACCCTGACCATCCTTGAGGTGGTGCTGGGTATTGATAACATCATTTTCCTGTCACTGGTGGTCGCGAAACTGCCAAAACATCAGCAAGCCAGCGCACGCCGCATCGGTCTGATGGGCGCAATGTTAATGCGTCTGGGTCTGCTGGCTTCTATTGCGTGGGTCGCGCGTCTGACTAACCCGCTCTTTACGCTGATGGATCACCCCTTCTCCGCGCGCGATCTGATCCTGCTGTTCGGTGGCCTGTTCCTGCTGTGGAAATCGAGCATGGAGATACATGAGACGATCGAGGGCAGCGAAGGCGAACACAACACCCGCGTACATTCCTTCCTGGGCGCGATTGTGCAGATCATGATGCTCGACATCATTTTCAGCCTTGACTCCGTTATCACCGCTATCGGCCTCTCCGATCATCTGTTCATTATGATGGCGGCGGTCGTGATTGCCGTGATGATGATGATGTTCGCCGCGCGCGCCATTGGCGAGTTCGTCGATCGCCATCCGTCTGTCAAAATGCTGGCGCTCTCTTTCCTGATTCTGGTCGGTTTTACCCTGATTCTGGAGAGTTTTGCGGTGCACGTACCAAAAGGTTACATTTATTTCGCCATGTTCTTCTCAATGGCGGTTGAGTGCCTTAATCTGATGCGCAGTAAGAAAAAGCACGCCTGAGAAAGTCAAGGGCGAGCCTGCTCGCCCGGTTATTTTCAGATTCCTTCGATTAACCCCGCCGGCAAAACCATTTATTACTACACTTTTTGCAATTGACGATTTGTGAGGATAAGGCGTGATGAGAGGGTTGGCTGGCGCAGCACTGATAGTAATGACCGCAGCATGTTTGAGTGGCTGCAGTTCTGATTATGTTATGGCGACCAAAGATGGCCGGATGATCATGACTGAAGGCAAACCCAGCATCGATAAAGAGACGGGCCTGGTGGAATACACCGATCAGACGGGCCACGCGGTACAGATTAACAGCGACGAGGTCTCAACGATCATTGAACGTTAAGTGCCTGATTTAACCACCTGTCACCGATTCCCCGCTGACAGGTGATTTCCCCGACTTTTCCCCCTTCCTTCCCCGCTGTTGCTCGCGCTATAGTCCCTGAGGACACAACATTCCGTTCCATAAAGAAAAGGAAGCTGGCAATGCACTATCATCGTATTCCCCACAGCACGCTGGAAGTGAGTCAGCTGGGACTAGGCACTATGACGTTTGGCGAACAGAACAGCGAAGCCGACGCGCATGCTCAGCTGGATTTGGCTATCCGTTCCGGCATCAACCTGATTGATACTGCCGAGATGTATCCGGTGCCACCGCGCCCGGAAACCCAGGGTCTGACTGAACGCTATATTGGCAGCTGGCTTAAAGCGCGTGGCTGCCGCGATAAAATCATTCTGGCCAGCAAAGTCGCCGGGCCAACGCGCGGCAGCGATGCCTCCATTCGTCCGGATATGGCGCTGGATCGTAAAAATATCCGCGCCGCGCTCGACGCCAGCCTGAAACGTCTGAATACCGACTATCTGGATCTTTACCAGCTGCACTGGCCGCAGCGTCAGACTAACTTTTTTGGCAAGCTCGGCTATCAATACAGCGAAACCACTGCGCAGGTCACGCTGCTGGAAACGCTGGAAGCACTTACCGAACAGGTGCGCGCCGGTAAAATTCGCTATATCGGGGTGTCGAACGAAACCGCGTGGGGCGTTATGCGCTACCTGCAGCTGGCGGAGAAACATGAGCTGCCGCGTATCGTCAGCATCCAGAACCCCTACAGCCTGCTGAACCGCAGCTTTGAGGTGGGTCTGGCCGAGATCAGCCAGCATGAAGGGGTTGAGCTGCTCGCCTATTCCAGCCTGGCCTTTGGCACACTGAGCGGCAAATATCTTAATGGCGCACAGCCTGCGGGCGCGCGTAATACGCTGTTCAGCCGCTTTACCCGCTACAGCGGCGAGCAGTCCCAGCAGGCGATTGCCGAATATGTGGCCCTGGCGCAGCAGCATCAGATCGATCCGTCGCAGATGGCGCTTGCTTATGTGCGACAGCAGCCGTTTGTGGCCAGCACGCTGCTGGGTGCCACCACGCCTGAGCAGCTGCAGATGAATATCGACAGTTTTAATCTGACCTTAAACGCAGAGATCCTGGAAGGTATTGAGGCGATCCACCGCCGTTATACCTATCCGGCGCCCTGATCGTGCCTGCCGGCTACCGCCATGGTAGCTGGCTTCTTTACAGGTCACGGCAGTAGAGCCTGACCGGCTTGTCAGGATACTCCAGCGCTTCTCCCTGCGGCAGCCAGCCAAACCGTTCGTAGTAGCCTGTAAAGGTGGACCATAACCACAATCGCGGATAGCCCTGTTCCTGTGCCCATGCAATGACATGCTGCTGCAGCGCCTCACTCACGCCTTTGCCCCGTGCCACGTCATCCACATAGAGAGCTGCCAGCCAGGGAAAGAGATCCTGACGGCTGATAAGGTCGCAGCGCCAGAAGCCGACGGTGCCAATCGGCCTGCCCGCCTCGATCGCGACAAACGTAATCGGAAATTCAGCACCGTTCAGGCTGCTGTTGACGACGCTTGCAAAAAACGCCCGGCTGCTGGCGTCACCAAATGCGCGCCACTGCCAGTCAGTTATCTGATCGGCAAACTGCGGGACTTCGCTGAGCGAAACGATCTTCATCAAATCACATCCTTTAAAGGCATCACTGTCCGGATAACGATATCGCTGTAACCCGCGCCAGAAAAGGCAATCTTTTCAGTCTCCGGACGCAAACGTGAAAGCGCCCGCTAAAGCAGAGCGGGCGTGTCTGAGGTGGCACAGAGGCGGCACGCTGGCCACTGGGGGAGATTAGCCGATTTCCAGTGCCAGCAATGACTGGATTGTCTGCGCACGGCGGATTTCGCGCGGCTGGCCCTGCTCAAACAGCACTTCAGGGATCAGCGGACGGCTGTTGTAGTTTGAGGACATTGAGGCGCCATAAGCTCCGGTGTCATGGAACACCAGATAATCGCCCACCTTTGCCGCCGGAAGCGCGCGTGGCTCGACCATGCCGCCTTCCAGCTGGGTGAAGACATCGCCCGATTCGCACAGTGGGCCTGCCACCACCGTATCGACAGTCTGCTGCTCATCAATCGCCCGTTCATCGCCCGTCATCAGCGAAATATGGTGATAGCTGCCGTACATTGAAGGACGCATCAGGTCACTGAAACCGGCGTCGACCAGCACGAAGTGACGGCTGCCCATCGACTTCACCGCCCGCACCTGCGATACCAGCACACCCGCCTCGGCCACCAGGAAGCGGCCCGGTTCGATCTCCAGCTTGATTGGGTGACCCAGATGCTGCGCAATGCGCTGCCGCGCCGCATCCCAGAGTCCGAAGTAGTGCGCGGTATCGATCGCCTCTTCGCCATAACGGTACGGCACAGAGAGGCCACCGCCTGCGGAGATGGCCGTCAGATCCTGACCTGATGCCATCACCAGTTCCACCATCGCATCGCACACCTGCTGCAGATGCCCATAGTCCACGCCTGAACCGATGTGTACATGAATGCCCACCAGCTTCAGACCATGCTGCGCAATCGCGGTCAGCGCCTCTTGCAGGTCGCCGTGCCAGATGCCGTGCTTGCTGTTTTCACCGCCGGTATTGGTTTTCTGGCTGTGACCGTGACCAAAGCCAGGATTAACCCGCAGCCACACCGCATGTCCCGGCGACACCGCGCCCAGCTGATGCAGCATATCGATCGATCCGGCATTCACCGGCACCTTCAGCGCCGCGACCCGTTCCAGCGTCGGCTGGTCAAACAGATCGGCGGTAAAGACAATTTCATCACCACCGGGCTGATAACCGGCGGCCAGCGCACGCTCGATCTCGCCCAGAGAGACTGAATCCACCTTTACGCCTGCCGCGCGCATCAGGCGCAGAATATGGGTATTCGAGCAGGCTTTCTGCGCGAAGCGCACCACATCAAACGCCTGCAGCTGGGCAATTCGCGCCTGAATAATCTGCGCATCGTAAGCCCAGAAAGGCCCGGCATAACGGCGTGCCAGTGGCAGCAGATGCGCGGCGTTGAGCGCGGTTTCGGTATTCTGTAAAGGACGTGGCATAGCAATTCTCCTGTGGCGATACCCGCATTAAGCCAGAAACATGCCATAGCGAAAAATATCTGTTTTAATAGCATCTATGCAGAATGGATATAGACGGCGACTGTGGCAAACATAAACTGGCGGCATATTGAGGTCTTTCACGCGGTAATGACCAGCGGCAACCTGACCCAGGCGGCCACACTCCTGCACACGTCGCAGCCGACGGTCAGCCGGGAGCTGGCCCGTCTGGAGCAGCAGCTGGGACTGGCGCTGTTCGCCCGGGTGCGCGGTCGCCTGCAGCCTACGGTGCAGGGCCTGCGACTGTTTGAAGAGGTGCAGCGATCCTGGTATGGGCTGGACCGCATCATGGAGGCTGCAGAGGGGCTGCGCCAGTTTCGCCAGGGTGAGCTGTCGATCGCCTGCCTGCCCGTATTTTCGCAGTCACTACTGCCGCCGCTGTGTCAGCCTTTTTTACAGCGCTACCCGGATGTCAGCCTCAACGTCATTCCGCAGGAGTCGCCGCTGCTGGAAGAGTGGCTCTCCGCGCAGCGTTACGACATCGGCTTAACCGAGACTCAGCACGCCCCGGCCGGAACGGATCGCCTTGCCCTGCTGACCTGCGATGAGGTGTGTGTGTTGCCGCAGCATCATCCCCTCTGTGAGCGTGACGAGCTGACGCCACACGATTTTGCGGGCGAACAGTATGTCAGCCTGTCGCGCAGCGACAGCTATCGCCAGCTGCTGGATACGCTGTTTCAGGAACAGGGCGTCGAACGACGGCTGGTGATGGAGACGCACAGCGCGGCCTCTGTGTGCGCAATGGTCAGAGCGGGCGTAGGAATTTCGATCGTCAATCCGTTGACGGCGCTGGATTACGCTGACAGCGGTGTAGTGATGCGTAAGTTCAGCGTGGCGGTGCCGTTTACCGTCAGTCTGGTCAGGCCGTGTCACCGCCCCGCCTCGGCGCTGGTAGACGCTTTTGTTACTCACCTGCAGCAGCAGGTGAGTGACTTTCCGGCCCGTATCGCCGCACGCCTGACTTAAGCGCGGACGCTGGCGGTCGCACGATCCGATTTACGGAAGGTGAACAGGCAGATCAGCAGGCCGATAACGGCCAGCGCAGCCGCGGCAACCGGCACCGCCGTCAGGCCAAATCCTTCGCCAATCACGGCGCCGCCTACCCAGGCACCCAGCGCATTACCGACGTTAAATGCCGAAATGTTCAGGGTAGACACCAGATTAGGCGCCTCTTTCCCATGACGCACCACGTTGATTTGCAGACCGGGCACGGTAGCAAAGGTGGCCATCGCCCACAGGAACAGCGTAATCTCGGCCAGCCACAACGCTTGACTGGTCCAGCTGAACAGCAGCGAGAAGATGGCGATCAGGGAGAAGCTGAGGATCAGGCTGAAGGAGACTTTCCGGTCGGCCAGCCGGCCGCCGAGAATATTGCCGACCGTCAGGCCCGCGCCAATCAGGAACAGCGTCCAGCTTACCCCACGACCGCTGATGCCGGTTACCTCTGTCAGCAGCGGCGCAATGTAGCTGAACAGCGCGAACATCGCCGCAGCAAAAAACACCGTCATCAGCAGGGAGAGCCACAGTTTGCCGTTAGCCAGCGCGCCAATTTCACTCGCCAGGTGAACCGGTTTTTCCTGTCTGTTCTGCGGCAGACTCACGATCAGGGCGATAAATGCCAGTACACCAATTATTGCTACGCCCCAGAAGGTCGCGCGCCAGCCAAACATCTGTCCGAAGCTGGTACCCAGCGGCACGCCGAGCACGTTGGCTAAGGTGAGTCCGGTAAACATCAGCGCCACGGCGGAGGCCTGACGATCGGCTGGTACCAGACTGGCTGCGACCACCGCGCCGATACCAAAGAACGCACCGTGACAGAGCGCGGTAACGATCCGCGCCAGCATCAACAGATGATAGTTATAAGCCAGCGCGCACAGCAGGTTGCCGATGATGAAGATGACCATCAGCAGAATCAGCGTTTTTTTGCGCGGCAGCCGCGCGGTCAGCAGCGCCATAATCGGCGCACCGATCGCCACGCCCAGTGCATAGCCGCTGATCAGCCACCCCGCCGACGGAATCGATACCTGAAGGTCACGCGCTACCTCCGGCAGCAGCCCCATAATAACAAACTCCGTGGTTCCGATGGCGAACGCACTCAGCGCCAGCGCCAGTAATGCTACAGGCATACCCCTCTCCCGGTCTTATTTGCAGGTGAACCGCGCAGTCGCGCAGTGCCACGACGCGCAATATTTGATCTGCGTCACACGATGTATTACAGCATAGCCCCGGCGCGCGACATAGCCTGCCCGCCGCAAAGGATTATTGCCTGCGCCGCAATAATCATGCTGACCCACTGACACCCGGCGCATTGCCCGGCTGGCTGGACCTGGTTGTGATTTTCCGGTAAGCGTTTACGCTTTTTAGTGCGGAACTTATTAATTAATCTGCAACCTTGCCGATATATCTCTTAGTAAATGCCAGCTGATGGTATCCGCTTATGACGCAGGGAGAGAGAATGCAACGACTTATAGCCTTGCTGGTTTTTGGCTTAACGGGGTGTTCAGTCGGTCATTATGAGTACAGTCGGGAAGCCGAAAAACGGGTAGATATGACGGTCACCGGTATTCCTACCATACTGGGATTAGGCACGCTTGGCACCACCATCCCGCTGACACCCGAATACAGCCTGACTGCCGCGCACGTCGCGAAATTTTCGCTCTACCGGGTCAAAGCCTGGCATCCGGAATGCGATCTGGCGGTGGTCTACCATAAAAACAGCGAAATGAATCTGCCCCCCAGCTTCCGCAACAGCCATATCGGTGACCAGGTGAATCTCTACGGCTACAGTTTTATTTCCGCAATGCCGGTCAGCTCCAGTGGACAGAACCTGATCAATACCACACTGGCGAACAGCTGGAATAAACCTGCGTGCGTCGTGGTCGCGGCGAATGCGGGAGTGGTAAAGGGCATGTCGGGCGGCGCGGTGTATAACGCTTCGGATGATACGCTGGCAGGTGTGATTATTGGCTACAGCAATAACATCGATGACAACGCGACCGGCAAAACGCTCTATAAAAATGTGGCGCTTTATGTGCCCTACGCGCGTTTCGAAACCTGGCTGCATCAGGCGATTAAATCCTGACATTGATGCATCCTGAGCAGCCGGTTGAATCAGAACGACCCGTTGTATCAGATTTCGGTCACGATAAGCGTGGCTGAAGCCGTGAAGTCACCGGTTGCAATATTGCTGGCAGGTATCGACGGGTTTTTTAACAGGCTGAAGACCAGATTAGCGACATCTGAGCCTCCCGCTGGCACGTTCATGATGAAAGCGGAACTGGAGTGTATGGGAACGCCATCTTTACTCATGCTGACGCCCAATGCCGGGTTACTGGTGACCATCTGGGAAGGTGACCAGGAGACAGGTGTCATATTCAGCGTCACCAAAAAATTATGCGCACTGCCGCCTGTACAATTCAGTGTAAAGCTTTTGGTTTTGTCATAGATACCGCCAGCCTGAGTGGAGATTTCAGCGCGTTCAATCTCACCAAAAGCGACATCAATACTCGGGGTTGTTGCGCTACAGGTATCCGCCGCCACGCGATTGATGGGCACAGAACATCTGACGGTATTCATGGGAACGCCGTAATCCAGTCCCCAGATATACCATGTCGTGGTGTAGTTAACTACGGTAATACTCAGACAAAGATTGGCATAATCCCAGTAGGTTGTCTGATCGAAAGCACTTGCTGGCGAAAAAGTGCCGCGAAGCCTGTTCACCCCGTCCAGAAACAGTTTTGAGGCGTTGCCCCACGTCCTAAGGCTGACATTTTGCACACCTAAAGGTTTTTGATAAATAATACCACTTGCTAATTCGCAACTGGTATCAGAAGTACAACTTGCCAGATACAGATAAAGGTAACTGCCACCCACATGGTAAGACAATGGCAGAGGAATTGTCACACCATCATGCGCATCTGAAGTTTTCGTCAGTACAAAATTCTGATTTTTTCCGCACTTACCCTCGTGTCCCCCATTCGGCCCATAACAGGTCAGAGTGAAATCATAGGCGCTGGCACTGGTGCTCCACAGCCAGATCAATAAAACGGCCATTACTATTTTCTGCAAAAACAAGCACGCTAACTTTATTAACTTCATGATCACTTTCTCTCGCTGAACTTATTACATTCCTGTCAGAAATGGCTATCCGGATACAGATTCAGCCTGGCTGAGCCAGAAGGCCGATAGCCACTGACATGGCTGATGCGATAACCCGCCTGCTATTCATAATTAAGCGTGAAGTTCGCTACTGCATTAAATGGCCCTCTGACAATAGTGCGATTTTTTAAAGCCGTTGGTTTAGCCTGTACATAGCCTTTTAATATCAGTTCGGTGGTGCCCGACGTCAGCCTGAAGGCTGGCGTGGCTTTTTTAAAAGGAATTGCCGTCCCCTCTGTGGTTTCCAGACCGATTGCAATGCCGCTCGCTGTACCTGATACGGCTAACATATCGGTCAGCTCGCTGTCCGTGGAGCCGCTAAACGTCAGGGAGACTGTCGAACCCAGTGATAAATCGCAGTCAAGTAACCGCACGGTAAATGGCTGGCTGTGAATTCGCTGATTGATATAAAGATATTTATCAATAATGGTTCCAAAATCGAGTTCAATGCTTTCCGTCGCAGGGTCAAGCACGCAGGGTTCAGCAACAAGATTCCCCGAAAATGTCAGGTTATCTGTCACAGCAGCCGATTTGCCCTGAAAAAAGAGCGTTAAAAACAGGAGCAGAACTGGCACTGTTTTTTTTAATCTGTTTTGAAAAAGTACCCATCTATTTTTTACCATTATTCATACTCCGCCAGCAGTGTCGCTGTTGCGCTGAAAACACCTTCGGTCAATGCCTGCCCCGAGGTAACGGGAACAGCCTGCAGTACAGGAGGATGATGATAATCAATGATGAAAGGCTGATTAATTACGATAGCGGAGCCATTTTGCAAAACCTTAATACCCAGGCCACTGACATTAGTGGTAATTGCACCTGTGTTATAGAGCGTCTGAGTGCCTTTAATAGTCATCTTTAACGTCGCCGCGTCATCAGGACTTTCACATTCAAGCTGATAATCGATGGGTTGGATGTAACGCTGGCCATCCACTTTTTTCACACCAACATTACCAAAAGCAACCTCAATGATCTTATCGTTGCTGATATGACAGGGCTTGCGCTTCAATGTACCGTGAAGCGTTACCTTGAGCGTATCGCCTTTCTCAACGGCGCAGGCGAAGGAAGGAAATAAAAGCTGCAGGGCTGCCAAAGTCAGCAGCTTCAGGCTTAATAGCGTTTGCAGAGGGACTTTCATCGTTATTAATCCTTAATTATAGGCCACTTCCAGCGTTGCGGAGGCCGTAAACTCTTGTCCGTTAACCAAAGAGGCGCCTGCTTTTTTTACTATCACCAGATCGAGTTGCGGGGGTGAGGCGGCATCAATTGTAAACCAGGTATTCGGTCTGACCTGTTTATTGTTCTGACGCAGTTCAATACCCAGACCTTTATTATCTGTTTTTAGCAGTGTCCAGTTAAAAATCGCTGAGGTTCCTACCCACCGCATCTGGATACTTTTCCCGTTCGCATCACCTTCACATTTTAATGTGTAAGGCAGCGTCCTCTTATAGTTATCGCCGGTAATTTCATCGATCCAGACCTCACCAAACTCGATATTAATCTCTTTGTCACTGTTGAACGTACAGGCAGCATTAGCCACTACCGTCCCCGTTATATTAATGGCAAGGGGATCCACATTAATGGCGCTGTTCGCATAAAAAGGCTGAAACGCAAGATAACTTAAAATAATGAAAAGTATTTTCATGAATCCAGACAGGCCAAAGCATTTCAGACAATGTGCGCTGGTTTTTACCGGCATAATCGTAGCCTCAGTCGTCGTTCAGGCGAAAATAAGTGACGCACTGCGATTGCCCAAACGGATATCACGCAAGCGGCTCTCCTGCATAGCGCATGCGAGGTCGGATCCTCTGACGTGCAGAGGGGTATTCGTCATGGCGGGTGCCAGAAAAGCCGCATAAATAACAGCCTGCCGCTTGTCCGGTACTTCCCGGTTGATGGAAGCATTCAGACGTCCGCCAGCAGGTACCTGTGAGCCTCTCTTCCTGCTTTCCAGGCGTTGCCGCATGCGAGCATCAGCCATCTTTATATTCACCCACTCTGCACTCTGCGCCGCTGCAGCGAAAAACCAGCTTTGGCCGTCCGCCATAATCATTGATAAAAGAAAGCTCTGGTGCGTTGCCCAATTTCTCAGCACTGACAGGCATCACTATGCTGCTTTGTGGCGCTATCATTACAGGCTTCATTTCAGCAATGTCTTTGTTAGCAACACTGACAGTCGCAATGGTAAAGAAATAGGGTGTAGGGTTGTTTACCCGGTATTTTCCCCCTTCCCGCGTCAGCGTGATGTTATCCTTCCATATATTTATCATTTCCACTGAATTTTTCATCAGGGCGTGAGGACGGTAAAACATTTTTATCCGCGTCTGCAGGGCAATCTGCAGGGTATTTGGCTTGTTACTTTTCGGTGGAATCTCACGCAGGTTAAAGTAAAAGAGCGTTTCTTTATCCTGCTTCAGCAGGTTTACGCCACCCACCGACTGAATTTTTAACTGACTTTTCGCTGAAGGCTCAATACGCTGCAAGGGTGGCAGCAGAATAAACGGGGAGTCAATTTTCTTCCCTTCCGCATCTTCTATCCATCCCTGTGCCAGATAAGGCAGCTCTTTATTTTTATTTGTGATGCTTACGCTCATTGATTTATTGCCGCCATCATAGACGATGCGTGTACGATCCAGTGCGATGGCAGCATTGGCCTGATGCATAAATGCCGTCCCGACAAACAGGCTGATAAAAAAAGAGGATACAAGTTTACATTTCATTCCAAACCTCACTCAATAATGCCAGAGGAAATCTCATTCCCGACGACTGTTTCACAGGGTAAAAGCAAAGCGTTAGTTAAAGAAGGCAAAGGTCTGGGCAAAACAATATTGCATTGTTCTTTCCCGTCCCACTTAACGTTCATTTTTTCACCCGCATTGATTCCGGTTAACCAGACACTGCCATCTTCATTAACAATACCGGTCTGGTAACCATGACTGTTTTCAATAATCGCGCCAAAAGGAGGAGATTTCCCATCTGAAAGCCTGACAATAGCCATTGCTTTTTCACCCGCAATAACACCCATTTTTCTGTAGCCAATTGCACCTTCTGTCAGCGAACTTTGTACCACTGAACGTGTTGCATCGACATTATCAGCCAGCCTGTCAAGATCGATGCGAACAGTGCTACGGTAATAATTATTTAAATCGCCAATTACCCCTTTACCCGCGAAATTACTGTGGCTCACCCCGCCATTACCGACGAGCGGAACGCCAGACACGCCGTCTGTGTCGATCATCATCCGGGTGCCTCCCAGTGTCGTAACACGGTGCAATGCCACGCCTTTTGCCGTCGCTGTAACCCCGCCCTGCAATGACAATCCGACTGCACTGTAATGACTGTCGTTATAGCTGGCGGTTGCCGTTACACTGCTTAAGTCGCCATCGCGTGTATAAAAACCGCCCGCGCCAGCTCTGCCATCAGAACCGATGCTCGCACTGATCTGATAATTACTGTTGTTATCGATTCGCTGGCTGTAATTAATATTATGAGAATCACGGCCTTTAAAGTACTGGTTACTGTAACTGACTGAAGCGTTATTTCCCCAGGGAACACTCAGCATCATATAAGCGCCGTCATCATGCGTACCGTTGTAGACTGAACGGTACGCAGTGACGTTTACGCTAAGATTCTTCAAGCGCATAAAATCAAAATACTTCGCCAGCGAGAACGTGTAGTTATCGTTTTCTGGCCGATCCCAATAGGTCTGATGACTGTAGTTTAAATAACTGCTCAGGCCTGCCGATTCAAATTGCTTATTTAAGGTTACGGTATAGAGTTCTTTACCCTGGCCAATATTGGTGCCCAGATAACGTAATTCCAGATACTGGGACATGCTGAGATAGTCTCGTTCTGAAAAGCGATAGCCGGCAAAAGTCACCTGACTGTTCAACTCCTCAAAACGCTTGGAATAACTCATTCTGTAAGATTCGCCTGCTTTACTGCTTCGGTCAGGAAAACGGGCGCGCGACTGCGTCACGTCAACTGAGAGTGCGCCAAGCGCCAGTAAGTCCCGCCCAATTCCCAGAGAGAGTGCATTGTAATTACCGCCCAGGATTGAGCCGCCATAGAGTGACCAGCCGTTATTGATACCCCATGAAAATTCACTACTCGCGAATCCCGGGCCACGGGTCTGCCGTAAATAATCAGATGGCTGGCCAATGGCCATTTTGTACCGTACAAGACCAGGCCGCGTCAGATAAGGGATATTGGACGTGTTGATCTGAAACGTACGAACAGTGCCGTCCTGCTCTTTAATCTGGACGTCTAACGTACCGGAGACGGCTGAACTTAAATCCTGTATGCGAAACGGGCCTGCGGCAACCTGAGTTTCATAAATGACCCGCCCCTCCTGCCTGACTGTCACTTTTGCATCTGTTTTGGCTACACCGCTGACTTCAGGCGCATAGCCACGCAGATTAGGCGGCAGCATACCGTCATCTGAAATCAGGCTGGCACCCATAAACCGAAAACTATCGAAGATATCAGAAAAGAAGTAGTTCTCACCCAGTGTCAGTCTGGCACCCAGATCGCCAAGAGCACGATACATATAGTACCGGCTCATCCTCAGGCTATGCTGCGACGGTTTTCCAGACCCGGTACGATGATTATAATTTCCCTGCCAGTCACCACGTAATCGCCATGGCCCGGCATTAATACCGACCACACCATTGCCGCTGAGATCCTGTTCATTCGTATTATTTTCACCATGCGTTTTGTTGAGTGCGTTCAGGCTATAGTCAAAAATCCCGCCAGCGACGCCCTGATCCCAGCGCGAAGGGGGATCCCAGCTGTCAGAAATGTATTCGATGTAAACCTGCGGAATAGAAATATCCAGCGCGTTTTCAGCCAGATTTCCTTTTGCCTGCGCGCCAGGTAACGAAGCGAGGTCAACACATTGCCCGCCTTTTTGCCAGGCTAACTGTTTTTCCGCACTCTTTTTCAGGCCGATCTGCTCTGCAATCGCCGCAGTGATGCAGGGTTCACTGCCGCTGGGATCATCCTCGGGAGCCTTAAATTCCACATCAATTTCATTTAACTGGTGATGGTTTACACGCAGCACCATGTGATATTTTCCTGGCATCAGATAGCCTGCCCGTGAAAAATGGCTCAGATCAATATGCTGACGATCTCTGACATCCAGCACGTCAGTGTTAAACTGAATATCCTGTTCGCTTAAAGACTCTGCTGCTTCGACATTAAAATTACTGCCTAAAACGAACAGTGCACTGATAAATAAAGGGTGAACTTTACTGTTTGCTTTTTGCAACTCTGTTTTTTTACGCTTTGCATTCATCAGTAATAATCCATTTTAAACGAATGGTAATCTGAACAATCCCTGGTCAGAATTATCATCTGCTACCAATCGAAAATTAAATTAAAGAATCATACTGCCGGGTTCGGGATCCTGGTAAAAATCATCTTTCGTGTTCTGACAGATTCCCTGTACTGCTGGATATCTGACTCGCATTATCTTCTTCTGGTATGCAAAAAAAATCTGTTGGTTATAATTTCATTAAAATTCTTCAGACGGCTCATCCGTTAGCTGTATGGCAGCTGTATCAAATACCTGATAACGCCATTCTGAATGATTTTCACGTTTCCAGCTCATCATGGGTTACTGCGGTTAACGGAAGAGTTAAATGCTTTGACGTTTATAACGCCTGTTAATAACAATAATCCTGCTAAAATCCATGATCGTATCTGCTGACTGAACATGCCCCCTGTTCAGCGCTACTGGCAGACGAAATAAACCAGAATGGCTAAAAATCCCGCTGACAAGAAATATTTTCTTTTCACTGGTCACCAGATAAAAGATGCGCATATTGCACGTTAAAAAAGCAGGCGACTTAACGCCTGCTTGCAAGGGTCAGATTTTACTCGTAGGCCAGCGTAAAGTTAGCGACGCTGGTGAACTGACCTGCAATGATAGGGTTCTGCGTATTATCAGCAGCCCCCTGCAGGTAGGCAGCATATTGCAGAGTAGCACTTTGCAGAGTATCGCTAGTGGACGCGTTGCTGAACGTGAAAGGCGTGCTGGCCATGCCCAGCTTAACAGGTTTTTTGCCATCATCAGTGATAGCAATCCCTGCGCCTGAAGCCGTACCGCTCAGCGCCAGTAATGAAGAGGTAGAATCAAAACTTGCGGCTTTACCGGTAAAAGTCGCCGTGACCGTTTTTTTGGCCAGCGAAGAGACATCACAGTCCTGCAGTTTAATTGAGAAAGCTACCGGAGAAGATGATTTACCGCCTTTCAGCGTTGAACTTGTCACCTGACCCAGGTCAACGGTCTGCTCAACGGAGTCAGCAGAGATTGAGCAAGGCGCTTCAATAATTTCGCCTTTGAAGTTAACCACGCCGTGGCCCTGGTCGGCTGCAAATACGGTGCCGCTTGCCAGGGTCATACCCATAATCATCGCCAGTTTAATCTTTTTCATTTCTCTCATCCTTAAAGTAAATTCTGCCACTTGATAAAGCAGAGATTGCCACATAAAAAACTGACCCATTAATAAAAGGTCGCTTCTTTATAGTTAATACTAAGGTAAAGGCCCCCTGCCTTTATCGTCATACTGACTAACTTATGACGGACGTATTTATACCTTCAGCCCGTGAAAAAATGAAACCGCATGTGAATAGGAATTATCCAGACAGGATTGCCTTGATATGCCATTTTCATTGTCAAACTGGAATGAACAGGCGTCACTCTATTATTTCCGCCCATTTAAATGTTAAGGATTTATTAAATTAGGCCAGGATAATTTAGGATATTTCCAGGGGTTCAATGCGCCTGGAACGGGTTCGCAGGATTGACTCGACGTTACAGGTATGGGTATGAAAGCTGTTCTGCTCCCAAAATGGACGGTGCTTCAGTGCGGATAAGAATGATTAACGCGCTGCATCAGGCATATCCTGACCCCGCATCCCGATAAAGGGTAAAACATTTGCGCTTCTGTCTGAAGAGCTAACCAGGAGAAAAAAGGCTGGGATTAGTGCCTTTGAGTGTTACTGCATGGTCATCGTTCCGTTCAGCCTGCTAAATAGCGGTAGCCCCTCCCGATATCAATGATGTGAAGCCTGACAGCCTGAACCAGCTCATTAAGCCCTTCAGAATATCTTTTCCGCAGTCTGTTTCATTTTATGTTTCGTGACATCAGTAGCGCGTTAAGACATCACAGGAAAGGCGAAAAAAGGTTGCCAGCCAGGCCCGGCTAATGAAAGGACGTAAACAGGCAGTGAACATCCTGTTTATCGCGTTATGAGGGAAAATAAATCAGCAATGAAAAAGGGGATTACTCTGGGTGGGTTATGCTTTCATTCTGACTGATGTTACAGGCGGCATCGATGATGTTAAGAGGTTTACGGCAGTCCTGACTACGCTTCACCGTGTTTTTTGCAACAACCGGCTTTGTTATGCAGATAAAAGATGCCAGCCGGCTGAACGCAGGATAATCCCCCTGTTGTCCAGCCGGATCTTTCAAAAAAATAACGAATTTACGCAATACCGGACTCACCATGCAGGCTGTCTTTATCGCTGTAAAAGTAGGTTACGGTTTTATAAAAATCCAGACTATTTTTGCATTGCCATTTTGACATGATTTTCCTTTTCAGATAGCTGACATTCTTCTCTGTGCACTGAAAATAACGGGCGATCTTTTTATTAGATATGCCTCTGAATACCATATAGCAGTACCGCCTTTCTTTAGCAGTCAGGCAGAGCTGGTGACGGATATTTACCCAGCCCGAATGCGAACCTGAAATGGCAACATCATGAAGTAAAGCCGCCATTGTCGCTATACTGACACTGGCGGGCACCATTTTTATCTGTTCCATGCCTGCAAAGATGCTCAGAGTTTCGTATCGATTCTCAGGGACAATAGCAATACTGTGTTTTTTTAATGCTTTATATCTGCCATCGATATTCATTAACTCAATGAGGTTAACCTGTCTGATTAGTATGCTCTTATTACTGATTGAAAAATCAGCCTTCATAATCTCTCTTAATCCGTTTATTAAATAGATATCATTATCCAGAATAAAGATTTCGCTATTCATTATCAGCAACCCAATAGATTATTTTTCGTTTGAAGAGCTACAGCATGCACTTTGCCTCTCTGTTGAGTCGGCGAGCTATTTTATAATCAATACTTTCAAATTTTGAGCTAAAAATGCCAGGGGAAATTTAACACCAACTCCCAATTAATAACCTGTGTAATTAAAACTGAAATTATAAACAGCGAGCAGAGAAAAAAGAGCCACAAAAAATACTAAATTCAAATATTTATTTACAAAAGCAAAACGTTTCAATCAGAGTGTGAACATACTTTACATAACATTAAACATCATATTGCACTAAAATTCTGGCAGATGCCTGGATGGGAATCTTCCTTATTTTTTTTAACCTGAGGTTTTTTGATGACTTTTTACTTATTATTTTTAATTAAACAATTAATCTATCAGCGCCAGAAAACAGGCACTTCATTTAATTCTGGCCACTCACTCTCATTTCAAATGTTGATCAATTCTCTTTTAATCTTTTAACCTGTGCCCTCACGTGTTATTACCGGTACGGGAGGCGTAACCTTAAGCGTTCTGACGTCATAGCTGCTTTTCAGAAAGGTACACGCGGGATGGAACAGCGGTATAAACAGACGCATTATCACCCGATTTAAGACAAAAAAAATGCACCCTAATCAGCCTTTGCAGGCCTTTCAGGTGCAGCGTTACGGGCGCCTGTGCGCTGAGTTTATTTGCTGCCTGGGCGCAGTGCCGGGAACAGAATGACGTCGCGGATAGTGTGGCTGTTGGTAAACAGCATTACCATGCGATCAATCCCGATACCCAGACCCGCCGTTGGCGGCAGACCATGTTCCAGTGCGGTCACATAGTCTTCATCATAGAACATCGCTTCATCGTCACCCGCATCTTTGGCATTCACCTGCTGCAGGAAACGTTCAGCCTGATCTTCGGCATCATTCAGCTCGGAGAAGCCGTTACCGATTTCGCGACCACCAATAAAGAATTCAAATCGATCGGTAATTTCATGGTTCACATCGTTACGACGCGCCAGCGGGGAGACTTCAGCCGGATATTCGGTGATAAAGGTCGGCTGGATCAGATGCGCTTCTGCGGTCTCTTCGAAGATCTCCGTGACGACGCGGCCCAGGCCCCAGCTCTTCTCGACTTTGATATGCAGTGACTGAGCAATCGCGACCGCTTTGTCGAAATCTTCCAGATCGGCCAGGTCCGTTTCCGGACGATATTTCTTGATCGCTTCGCGCATGGTCAGTTTTTCAAACGGCTTACCGAAGTCAAACACCTGCTCGCCATAAGGCACGACCGTGCTGCCCAGCACATCCTGCGCCAGGGTACGGAACAGGCTTTCGGTCAGCTCGATCAGATCTTTGTAATCCGCGTAGGCCATATAGAGTTCCATCATGGTGAACTCCGGGTTATGGCGCGGCGAAATGCCTTCGTTACGGAAGTTACGGTTGATCTCGAACACACGATCGAATCCGCCCACCACCAGACGCTTCAGGTAAAGCTCTGGCGCAATACGCAGATACATATCGATATCCAGCGCATTGTGATGGGTGATGAAAGGACGCGCAGACGCCCCGCCCGGGATCACCTGCATCATAGGCGTTTCCACTTCCATAAAGTCGCGGCCCACCATGAACTGACGAATGCCAGCCATGATCTGCGAACGAATTTTGAAAGTGTTGCGCGACTCATCATTGGCGATGAGATCGAGGTAACGCTGACGGTAACGGGTTTCCTGATCGGCCAGGCCGTGGAACTTGTCTGGCAGCGGACGCAGGGCTTTGGTCAGCAGGCGCAGTTCAGAACAGTGAATCGACAGTTCGCCGGTTTTCGTTTTGAACAGTTTACCGCGCGCGCCGAGAATATCGCCGAGATCCCACTTTTTGAACTGCTCGTTGTAGATGCCTTCGGCCAGATCGTCACGCGCAACGTAGAGCTGAATGCGGCCACCCACATCCTGCAGGGTCACGAACGAGGCTTTACCCATAATACGGCGGGTCATCATGCGCCCGGCAACACTGACTTCAATACCGAGATCGTCGAGCTCTTCATTGCTGTTCTCGTCATACTGCTCATGCAGCTGATTTGAAAGGCTGTCGCGACGGAAGTCATTAGGGAACGCCACGCCATTAGCACGCAGTACGCCGAGCTTTTCGCGACGCGTTTTCAGTTCATTATTTAACTCTACGGCGGCATCAGCGCTCTGCGGTTCTTGTTCAGACATGTCGGTTCCTTATAACCCTGCTTTTAAACTAGCTTCAATGAATCGATCCAGATCGCCGTCCAGCACCGCCTGGGTGTTACGTGTTTCTACGCCAGTGCGCAGATCCTTGATGCGTGCATCATCAAGAACGTAAGAACGGATCTGACTTCCCCAACCGATGTCGGACTTATTGTCTTCCAGTGCCTGTTTCTCAGCGTTTTTCTTCTGCATCTCAAGCTCATACAGCTTCGCTTTCATCTGCTTCATTGCCTGATCTTTATTCTTGTGCTGAGAGCGGTCGTTCTGACACTGGGTCACTGTGCCGGTTGGAATATGGGTAATACGTACGGCGGACTCTGTCCGGTTTACGTGCTGGCCGCCCGCACCGGATGCGCGGTAGACGTCAATACGCAGGTCAGCAGGATTGATATCGATGTCGATATCATCATCCACTTCCGGATAGATAAAGGCGGAGCTAAAAGAGGTGTGACGACGGCCGCCAGAGTCGAACGGGCTTTTACGCACCAGGCGATGCACGCCCGTTTCGGTCCGTAACCAGCCAAAGGCGTAGTCGCCTGACACGCGAATGGTTACAGATTTAATGCCCGCGACTTCACCTTCAGACTCTTCGATAATTTCGGTCTTGAAGCCTTTGGCTTCTGCCCAACGCAGATACATACGCATCAGCATGCTGGCCCAGTCCTGCGCTTCGGTGCCGCCGGAACCGGCCTGCAGATCGATGTAACAGTCGGCGCTGTCATACTGACCGGAGAACATGCGGCGGAATTCCAGCTCGCCCAGCTTGCTTTCAAGGCCATCCAGCTCGGCAACGGCTTCGTTGAAGGTCTCTTCATCTTCGGCTTCAACGGCCAGCTCAAGCAGGCCCTGCACATCTTCCAGACCCTGAGACATCTGCTCCAGCGTCTGTACGATCGCTTCCAGCGAGGATCGCTCTTTGCCCAGCGCCTGCGCTCGCTCAGGCTCGTTCCAGACATCGGGCTGTTCCAGCTCCGCGTTTACTTCTTCGAGGCGTTCTTTCTTGGCATCGTAGTCAAAGATACCCCCGAAGAACGTCGCTGCGCTCACTGAGGTCCTGAATACGGTTTTTGACCGGGTTGATTTCAAACATGGCTTTGGCGTCTTTCTTATGTTCGATGGGACAGGAAAATTAACCTGTAAGTTTACCCGAAACTGTCGGCAGATTGTAGCGTTGAGACAGCGGGCAGATGCCGTGGCTGCATGACCTGCTGCCGATGCCTGCAGGTCATGCAGCCATTCTGGTTTTTGCTGGGGCTGAAGGAAGAGTCATCGCCCTGACGTGCGTCCGCCATTTCCGCTGACGCCGCGTCTGGCTGATTCAGTTCAGCGGCCTGAGATGGTCAATGATCAGCTGCACCGAGCGGTTGCCGCGATACTCATTGATATCCAGTTTGTAGGCCAGTTCGACCTGCCGGACGCTGCTGTCAGGCCACAGCGTCGTATCGACATTGAAAGCGATACCGTCGATCAGCGGCCCGCCCTCAAGCGGCTCGACCATCACTTTCAGATGCCGCTCGCCCACCAGCCGCTGTTGCAGCAGCTTAAATTTGCCGTCGAATGCGGGTTCCGGGAAGGCCTGGCCCCAGGGACCCGCTTCGCGCAGCATCTCCGCCGTCTGCAGTGAGAACTCCTGCGGCTGCAGCGCGCCATCTGACCAGATGATGCCCTGGAGGGATTCGCCATCCAGCCACTCACCCACCAGTTCGGCAAAGCGTTGACGAAATTCCTCATAGCGTTCCGTCTCCAGCGACAGGCCTGCCGCCATCGCGTGGCCGCCAAACTTCAGCATCAGGCCCGGATTCAGCGTATCCAGCCGCTCCAGCGCATCGCGCAGATGCAGACCAGCAATCGAGCGGCCCGACCCTTTCAGTGTGCCATCGCCCGCTGGCGCAAAGGCAATCACCGGGCGGTGAAAACGCTCTTTCAGGCGTGACGCGAGGATCCCCACCACGCCCTGATGCCATTCGGGATGATAGAAAGCCAGCCCCAGCGGCAGGTCACGCTGTTCACGCTCCAGCGCCTGACAGAGCGCCAGTGCTTCACTCTGCATGCCCTGCTCAATCTCTTTTCGGGTCTGATTGAGCGCATCCAGCTCGCTGGCCAGCATCCGCGCCTGGCTGAGATCGTCTGTCATTAGCAGCGCCACGCCTACCGACATATCGTCAAGGCGACCTGCAGCGTTGAGCCGGGGACCCAGCGCAAACCCGAGATCGCTGGCCGCTAACTGGCGGGCATCGCGATTGGCAATCTCCAGCAGCGCACGGATGCCTGGCCGGCATTTTCCGGCCCGAATCCGGCTGAGTCCCTGCCACACCAGAATGCGGTTATTCACGTCGAGCGGCACCACATCAGCGACCGTGCCGAGCGCCACCAGATCCAGCATCTCTGCCAGGTTGGGTTCCGCGCGGGTGGCCCCAAACCAGCCCTGAGTACGCAAGTGGGCGCGCAGGGCCAGCATCAGATAGAACGCGACACCAACACCGGCAAGGGCGCGTGAGGGGAAGTCGCAGTCAGGCAGATTGGGATTGACGATCGCCTCTGCGGCGGGCAGCGTTTCGCCCGGCAGATGGTGGTCGGTAATCAGAACCGGAATGCCGTACTGATGCGCGCACTCAACGCCTGCGTGGGAGGAGATGCCATTGTCGACCGTCAGGATCAGCGCGGCACCGCGCGCGCGCGCCTGTTCAACCACTTCCGGGCTGAGGCCATAGCCATCTTCAAAGCGATTGGGCACCAGATACTGCACATTGCTGCCGCCCATACTGCGCAGCGCCATTACCGTCAGCGCGGTACTGGTTGCGCCATCGGCATCGAAGTCGCCTACTACCATAATGCGACGGCCATCCAGCAGCGCCGCATGCAGCAGCGCCACCGCGTCATCAATCCCGCTCAGGGACTGAAACGGCAGCAGATTTCTGGCGCCGCGTTCCAGCTCAGCGGCGTCACGCACGCCGCGTTGCAGGTAGAGGCGTTTCAGCAACGGCGGCAGGCTGGCCGGAAGCGCATCGTCAACGGCCACCTCCCGGCGACGAAGTTCTACATCCTGTTTTACCACCGATTACCCACCACGTTTCTGATTGTCCAGCACCTGCTTCAGCTCCTGCGGCGACTGGTAGCCCGGGATCATCATGCCGGTGTCAGTGAGCATTGCAGGCGTGCCCTGAATACCGAACAGCACACCCAGTTTATAGTGCCGGGCAATGTCGATTTTGCAGCTGTCCGGCGCGGCCATTTTCGGCGCATTGCCTTTCATCGCCTCATCGAACGCTTTATTGCGATCGGCGCTACACCAGATCGCTTTCATTGCCGGCTCAGTCTGACCGTTCAGACCTTCACGCGGGAACGCCAGGTAGCGCACGGTAATGCCCAGCGCATTGTAGTCGGCCATCTGCTCGTGCAGCTTGTGGCAGTAGCCACAGGTGATATCGGTGAAGACCGTTATCACATGCTGCTCTTTCGGCGCTTTATAGACGATCATTTCCGGCACCAGCGCCTCAACCTTTTTGTCCAGTAGCTGGTTTGTAACGTTAACCGGCTGTTTGCCGCTGACATCATAGAGCGGCCCCTGAATCATGTGCTTGCCGTCATCGGTGACGTAAAGCACACCGCTTTCCGAGAGCACAGTTTTAAAACCAGGCAGCGGTGAGGGGCCGATCTCTGTCTGGTTCAGACCGAGCTTTTTAAGTGATTGCTGAATAGCGCTGTCATCGGCATGGGCCAGACCGGAAAAGGCGCTGGCTAACAGGGCCAGCATCGCGAAATGCTTGTTCATTTTTGTCCTTATGGCCGCGGTTCAGGCCCGCGGATGGTGTTGTTGATGCAACTGTCGCAGACGCTCAGTCGCAACGTGCGTATAAATCTGGGTAGTGGAGAGATCGCTGTGTCCCAGCAACATCTGTACGACACGCAGATCGGCACCATGGTTCAGCAGATGGGTCGCAAAGGCATGGCGCAAAACATGCGGCGATAGCTTTTCGCCGTCGATGCCTGCCAGCGTGGCGTAATGCTTGATGCGATGCCAGAAGGTCTGCCGTGTCATCTGCTGTGCCCGATTGCTGGGAAACAGCACGTCCAGCGTCTGACCGTTAAGCAGCCAGGGCCGGCCATGTTCCATATATTGCTCCAGCCAGTAAACCGCTTCTTCACCTAAAGGCACCAGGCGCTCTTTATCCCCTTTACCGATGACGCGGACGACACCCTGGCGCAGGCTGATATCGCTGAGCGTCAGGCCGGTCAGCTCGGAGACGCGCAATCCGGTGGCGTAGAGCAGTTCCAGCATCGCTTTGTCGCGCAGCTCCAGCGGGATGTGTGTATCGGGAGCCTGCAACAGCCGCTCAACCTGCGCCTCAGTGAGATCTTTCGGCAGCCGCTGCGGCAGTTTAGGCGCGGAAAGCAGCGCGCTCGGGTCGTCCGGCCGCAGCTTTTCGCGGTAAAGATACTGAAACAGACGACGCATCGCGCTCAACAGCCGCGCTGAGCTGGTCGCCTTGTAGCCGCCCTCCAGCCGTTCGGCCAGAAACTGCTGCAGATCCAGCGGCGTCACGCTAAGTAATGTCAGCCCGTGATGCGTCAGCCAGCCGGTCAGCGTCTGCAGATCCTGACGATAGGAGGCGAGCGTGTTCTGCGCCAGATTGCGTTCAATCCAGAGCGCATCAAGAAACTGTTCTGTCAGTTCGCTGTCCTGCACGTTATCTCCGCCGTCTGGTGTAAAATCATGCTCATTATGCCTGATTCAGCAGCGCTTCTGGTACAATTGCGCCAGAGTCAGTATTTACAGAGTGTTATCTGCATGAAAATCGGTCTTTTTTACGGTTCAAGTACCTGTTACACCGAAATCGTAGCGGAGAAAATTCGCGATTTCATTGGCGAAGAGTTAGTGACGCTGCACAACGTGAAGGATGATGATCCACGCCTGATGGAGCAGTACGATTTGCTGATCATGGGTATCCCGACCTGGGATTTCGGTGAGTTGCAGGAGGACTGGGAAGCGATCTGGACGCAGCTGCCCTCGCTGAATCTGCAGAATAAGATCGTCGCGTTGTATGGCATGGGCGATCAGATTGGCTATGGCGAGTGGTTTTTAGATGCACTCGGTATGCTGCACGATCTGCTGAAACCGATGGGCGTGCGTTTTGTCGGTTACTGGCCGCTTGAAGGCTATGAGTTTACCAGTCCGAAACCGCTGAGTGCCGATGGCTCACAGTTTGTGGGTCTGGCGCTGGATGACGTCAATCAGTTTGAGATCACCGATGAGCGCGTGGAGCAGTGGTGCGAACAGGTGTTAACCGAGACCGCCGGACTGCTTTAGCGCCCTCTGCCGGACGCAGGCTGGTGAAAGATCTGAATCCTTTTTTCAGCCTGACTGCGTTCAGGGCTCCGCCCTGCTGAAGCAGCAGGCGCGTAACGCCCGCCATTCGCCAGGCTGCATACTGTCCTGCATCAGCCACCAGCGCAGTATCTCACCCTGTTCGCTCTTCGCCACCAGCAATACGCCGGTCGGCAGCCAGCGCAGTGGCTGCACTGGCCGGAAGCGTTTACCCTGCCAGACCCAGCAATGCGTGCTTTGCCGCTGCAGCACGCCGCGCCGCTGCGTCAGCCGCCGGTAACGTTGCCAGCCCTCCGCCAGCAACAGCAGTATTATTGCGCTTTTGAGAAGCCACGTTTCTGCAGGTAACGTCAGCAGCCCAACACCGGTAATCGCAGCCACCAGCCAGGCGCACAGTAATCCGTACGCCAGCCGGGAAGGTCGCAGTTCACATTGCCACGGGGCCGCGATCATGGTTGCGCTGCTGGATCAGATTAACCATTCGCTTAAACTCAGGATCTTTCGGCTCACCATGATTCATCAGCCAGTTGAACAGATCGGGATCGTCACTTTTCAGCAGAGCCACGAACACATGCTTATCGGTGTCGCTCAGCGTGTCATACTCAAATTTGAAGAACGGCATAATTGCCACATCCAGTTCCAGCATGCCGCGACGGCAGGCCCACTGAATACGTGATTTATCATTAATATCCATGCATCAGTTTCCACAGTTCACAACGTGGCGCTTAGTGTAACCTGGTTTAATACGGCTCGCAGGCGCGGCGTCTTATGCTGTGCAATCTGCCACATTTCAGCCCGGACCTTTTCAGGGTTATCACGCCTTTTGTGCGCCGTTTTCCGTAAACAGGTTGCATTGCCAGTCGGCTCTTTTAACATTGAAGAGACTGTTCCGGATGAACCTTCTTATACAGGATATCTCCATGCCCACTTTTACTTTACCGCCGCGCCAGCCTGCCGCGTCGTCACGTCTGCCGTTAACCCTGATGTCACTGGATAACTGGGCACTGGTTTCGATCACTGGTGCCGACAGCACCGCTTACCTGCAGGGTCAGCTGACACTGGATGTTGCGTCACTGGATGCCGATCACCATTCGCCCGCCGCGCACTGCGATGCTAAAGGCAAGATGTGGAGCAGCCTGCGCCTGTTCCATCGCGGAGAAGGCTATGCCTATCTGATTCGTCGTGCACTGCGCGATACCCAACTGACCGAGTTAAAGAAATATGCGGTCTTTTCAAAAGTCGCGATGGTCGCCGACGATGAGTCAGTCGTGCTGGGCGTGGCCGGTTTTCAGGCGCGCGCCGCGCTGACCAGTCTGTTTGACAGCCTGCCCGACAGCGAAAAGCCGGTGGTGCAGCAGGGCGAAACCACGCTGCTCTGGTTCGCGCATCCGGCCGAACGCTTCCTGATTGTCACCTCGCAGGCCGTGGCGGAGACGCTGAAGCAGAAGCTTAATGACGATGCACAATTCAATGACAGTCAGCAGTGGCTGGCACTGGATATCGAAGCGGGGATTCCGGTGATCGATCCGGCCACCAGCGTGCAGTTTATTCCGCAGGCCACAAACCTGCAGGCGCTGGATGCCATCAGCTTTAAAAAGGGCTGCTATGCAGGTCAGGAGATGGTGGCCCGGGCGAAATATCGCGGTGCCAACAAACGTGCTCTCTACTGGCTGGCGGGTCAGGCGAGTCATCTGCCCGACGCCAATGGCTCACTGGAGTTGCAGATGGGTGAGCGCTGGCGTCGTACCGGCAGCGTGCTGGCCGCGGTGCAGTTAGATGACGGCACCAGCTGGATCCAGGTGGTGCTGAATAACGATCTGGAGCCAGATAGCGTACTGCGGGTTGAAGGGGATGAAGCCGGACATCTGACGATTCAGCCGCTGCCCTACTCGCTGGATGAGAGCTGATTCCGCCTGCTGGCCCTGCCGTTCAGTGGACGGGCCAGCACCGCTTAACGGACCAGGCTGGAATCAGCGTACATAGAAGTAGATGGCGCAGAAATGGCAGAGGCTGCCACCCAGTACAAATCCATGCCAGATGGCGTGATTATAGGGAATGCGCCGGACCACATAGAAAATCACTCCCAGCGAATAGACAATCCCGCCCGCCGCCAGCAGCCAGACGCAGCCCGGCGGCAGGATCATCGCCAGCTGATAAACCACAATCAGCGACAGCCACCCCATGCAGAGATAGGTCACCAGTGAGAGCGCTTTGAAACGTCCGGCTATCGTGAGTTTGAACAGTACGCCTGCCAGCGCCAGTAGCCAGATGACCGCCATCAATCCGTAGGCCAGCGGCGTCCGCAGAGCGACCAGCAGAAACGGCGTGTAGGTGCCGGCAATCAGCAGATAGATGGCGCAGTGATCCAGCTTTTTCAGCCAGGGCCTGACCGGGCCATCGGGGAACGCGTGGTAAAGCGTCGAGGCAAGAAACAGCAGGATCATACTGCCGCCATAGAGGCTGTAACTGACAAATGTCAGCGTGTCCGCCTGTCTTTCAGCGGCCTGATGCAGCATCAGCACCAGTCCGACGATGCCGGAAAGGCAGCCGAGACCGTGACTGATACTGTTAGCGATTTCTTCTGCGAACCAGTCACCCGCAGCGGGCCGGGTTTTATGAGAGAGCGTCGTGGTCATTTCCATTTCCTGAGCAACAGTCGCGCGAGATCACGCTCTTCAGCGTAACCAACATTTTTTTCAGTGTACAGTTGTACGCTAAAAATTTCTGATGCCATTCTCTGCGCCTGACCCGCACGCTAAATCTGATAAACTAGCCGCCGGTCAACTGTTCAATGAGTCATTCATGTTTTCGCATCGCGATCTCGCCCGCCTTAACGATCTGGAAATGCAGGTCTATCAGTTCATCATTAAGCACCGTGAAAGCGTCAGCTATATGACGATTCGCGAACTGGCTGAGCAGACGGGGGTATCTACCACCACCGTGCTGCGTTTCTGTCGCAGAATGGGCTGTGAAGGCTGGTCAGAATTCCGCATCCGTCTGCGCTTAAACGAGAAGAGTCCGCCTTTGCTTAACACGGCGGGCGTCAGCGACATGCTGAGCTTCTTTAAAAGTATTAATAACCCGGAATTTGAGGAGCTCATTGCGCAGGTTGCACAGAAAATTAATCAGGCGGAGCAGGTTTTCTTTATTGGCGTTGGCACCTCGGGTAGCCTGGCGAAATATGGCGCGCGTTTCTTTTCTAATCTCGGTAAATTCAGCCACGCGATTGACGACCCTTATTATCCTGTCACACCTGATCTCTATGAAAATGCGGTTGCGATTGTTCTTTCCGTTTCCGGCGAAACCGAAGAGATCCTGCGTATTGCCAGCCAGTTCAGCCTGAACAAGTGTAAGATCGTAGCCATTACCAACACGGAAAGCTGCTCGCTGGCAAAGCTGGGTGATTTTTCGCTCTGCTATCATGTGCCGATTATCCGCACGGCAGACCATTGTGACATCACGACCCAGGTGCCGGTCACCTATATTATTGAAGCCATTGGTCGCCAGCTGGGGAAATAAAACACCCTGTTTTTCAGATGTAACAAACGCAATATCTGGCGCACTGTTATATCGTGACTTTCTTTATTGCCTTGCTACACTCAGCTCAATTTCACTATCCGGAACGGAGTCGCGCATGAGTGCAGAATTGCAGTTACCAAAGGGCTTTCTCTGGGGCGGCGCCGTTGCCGCACATCAGGTTGAAGGCGGCTGGGATCAGGGTGGCAAGGGCGTAAGCATTGCTGATGTCCTCACCGGCGGTTCACATGGCGTGGATCGGGTGATCACGGATGGCGTGCAGCCCGGCCACTTCTATCCTAACCATCAGGGCGTGGAGTTTTATTCCCATTACAGGGAGGATGTCGCGCTGTTTGCCGAGATGGGCTTCAAATGTTTCCGCACCTCCATCGCCTGGACCCGCATCTTCCCCAACGGCGATGAACAGCAGCCCAACGAAGCCGGTCTGCAGTTTTATGACGATCTGTTTGATGAACTGCTGAAGTATGGCATTGAACCGGTCATCACCCTTTCGCACTTCGAGATGCCCTATCACCTGGTTAAAGAGTATGGCGGCTGGCACAACCGCAAAGTGGTCGACTTCTTTGTGCGCTTCAGCGAAGTCGTGCTGAACCGCTATAAGAACAAGGTGAAGTACTGGATGACCTTTAACGAGATCAACAACCAGCGCAACTGGCAGTATCCGCTGTTTGGCTACTGCTGTTCAGGCGTGATCTTCACCGAGCATGAGAAGCCGGAACAGGCGATGTATCAGGTCATGCATCATCAGTTTGTTGCCAGCGCCCGGGTGGTAAAGCTCGGCCACGCCATTAATCCTGAGTTTAAGATTGGCTGCATGATCGCCATGGTGCCGGTTTATCCTTTCTCCTGCCATCCGGACGATGTGGTGCTGGCTCAGGAAGCGATGCATCAGCGTTATGTCTTCAGTGACGTGCAGATGCGTGGTGCCTATCCGGCTTATACCCTGAAAGAGTGGGCGCGCAAAGGCTATGAGATTCAGATGGAAGCCGACGATGCCCGCACGCTGCGCGAGGGATGCGCAGATTATGTGGGCTTCAGCTACTACATGAGTAACGCCGTGAAGGCCGATGCCAGTGGTGTTGATGATCCTATTACCGGCTTTGAGGGTGTGGTGAAAAACCCACATGTGAAAGCCTCAGACTGGGGCTGGCAGATTGACCCGGCAGGTCTGCGCTATGTCCTGAACGATCTGTATGAACGCTATCAGAAACCGTTGTTTATTGTGGAGAATGGCTTTGGCGCTATCGATAAGCCCAACGCCGGGGGCGTGATCGAAGATGACTACCGCATCGACTACCTGCGTGCGCATATCGAAGAGATGAAGAAAGCCGTAGCCTGGGATGGCGTCGACCTGATGGGTTATACGCCGTGGGGCTGTCTGGACTGCGTCTCTTTCACCACCGGTCAGTACGACAAACGTTACGGCTTCATTCATGTGAATAAAAACGATGACGGCAGCGGGGATTTTTCCCGTGCAAAGAAAAAGAGCTTCGGCTGGTATCAGCAGGTTATCGCCAGCAACGGCGAAAACCTGTAACGCCCTGCGCCCGCTCCCGGGTAATGCAGATTAACGGCCACCGGCAGCGTCAATGATGCTGCCGGTGACGTAAGAGGCCGCCTCACTGGCCAGCCAGACGATGGCTTCCGCCACCTCTTCGGCTCTGCCGCCGCGTCCCATCGGGATCGCGCTGGCAAGCCGATCCACTCTGCCTGGCTCGCCACCATCGGCATGCATCTCTGTATAGATGAATCCCGGCCGGACACCGTTCACCCGAATCCCCTGCTGTGCCACTTCCAGTGACAGGCCTTTAGTCAGCGTATCCATCGCCCCTTTTGAGGCGGCGTAATCAACATATTCGCCTGGTGCACCGATACGGGACGCGGCTGATGAGACATTGACGATAGCCCCGCCCTGACCGCCATGATGGGTGCCCATCCGCTTCACCGCCTCACGGCAGCACAGAAAGGTGCCGATCACGTTAGTGGCAAAAACCCTTTGCAGGCGCGCCGCATCCAGATCTTCGGTGCGGCACTGCTGAAACAGAATGCCGGCATTATTCACCAGCACCGTCAGCGGTTCAGGCTGCTGGTCGAGCTGCGCAAACAGCGTCATCACCTCCGCTTCATTGCTGATGTCTGCCCGGATCGCAAAAGCGTCACCGCCCTGCTGCTGAATCTGTGCCACGACCTGTCGGGCTTCCTCTTCGCGCTGGCGATAGTTCACCGCGACCCGATACCCCTGCGCGGCCAGCAACCGCGACGTGGCACGTCCGATACCGCGACTGCCGCCCGTGACCAGTGCCAGTTTCATGCCGCTTCTCCTGAAAAAAAGGGCCGATGAATCGGCCCTGTGGGATAATTACTCTGCGCGTTACTGATAGTCGCTCATCGGCACACAGGAGCAGAACAGGTTACGGTCACCAAAAACATCATCCAGACGCTTTACCGTCGGCCAGTATTTGTTGTGGCTGCCTGCCGGGAAGACCGCCAGTTCACGACTGTAAGGGTGCGACCACTCACTGACGATTTCCAGCTGGGTATGCGGCGCATTGACCAGCGGATTATCATCCAGCGGCCACTCCCCTGCGGCTACCCGATCGATCTCCATGCGGATAGCCAGCATCGCGTCGATAAAGCGGTCCAGTTCAATCTTGCTCTCTGACTCTGTTGGCTCGACCATCAGGGTACCGGCAACCGGGAACGACATGGTCGGTGCGTGGAAGCCGTAATCGATCAGGCGTTTCGCAATATCCAGCTCACTGATGCCGGTCTGCTCTTTCAGCGGCCGGATGTCGAGAATACATTCGTGCGCCACACGCCCATCCCGACCGGTGTAGAGTACCGGATAGGCAGACTTCAGGCGGCTGGCGATATAGTTGGCGTTCAGAATCGCCACCGAACTGGCCTGTTTCAACCCTTCTGCGCCCATCATACGGATGTACATCCAGCTGATTGGCAGGATAGAGGCGCTGCCAAACGGCGCTGCGGAGACGGCCCCCTGCTGCGTCAGGATGTCGTCAATCTGCACGACGCTGTGTCCCGGAACAAAAGGCGCGAGGTGCGCTTTCACACCAATCGGCCCCATGCCCGGACCGCCGCCGCCGTGCGGGATGCAGAAGGTTTTATGCAGATTCAGGTGCGAGACATCCGCCCCGATATAGCCCGGCGTGGTGATGCCGACCTGCGCGTTCATGTTCGCGCCGTCCAGATAAACCTGGCCGCCATGCTGATGCACAATCTGGCACACTTCGCGGATCGTCTCTTCATAGACGCCGTGCGTAGACGGATACGTCACCATGATGCAGGAGAGCTTATCGCCCGCCTGCGCCGCTTTTTCACGCAGATCGTTGAGGTCAATGTTGCCCTGCTTATCACAGGCCACCACCACCACGTCCATGCCCGCCATCTGCGCGGAAGCCGGGTTGGTGCCATGCGCCGAACTCGGGATCAGGCAGAGATGGCGATCGCCCTCACCGCGGCTTCCGTGGTAACGACGGATGGCCAGCAGCCCGGCATATTCGCCCTGCGCACCGGAGTTAGGCTGCATACAGAGCGCATCATAGCCGGTGAGCTGCACCAGCCACTGCGAAAGCTGGCCGATCATCTGCAGATAGCCGGTGGCCTGCTCAGCCGGGCAGAAGGGATGCAGTTCAGCAAATTCCGGCCAGGTGATTGGGATCATCTCGGCGGCGGCGTTGAGTTTCATGGTGCAGGAGCCGAGCGGGATCATCGCCTGGTTCAGCGCCAGATCCTTTTTCTCCAGGCTGTGCATATAACGCATCATCTCGGTTTCGCTGTGATGACGGTTGAATACCGGATGGGTCAGAATCTCACTCTGACGCTGCAGCCCCGTCGGAATCGCGTGGCCTGCGTGGGCGACATCGCTGTCGAGCGCCTCCAGATCCTGACCGTGGTCATCGCCCAGCAGAATGGCGAACAGCGCCAGGATATCGTCGCGGCAGGTGGTTTCATCCAGCGTGATGCCGACCGCGTTGTGGATGTCGCTGCGCAGGTTCACGCCAAAACTCTGCGCGCGATTCAGCACGGCGGCTTTATCCGCCACATCGACCGTCAGCGTATCAAACCAGTGCTGATGACGCAGCGTCAGGCCGCCCTGCTGCAGTCCGGCCGCCAGAATGCTGGTGAAGCGATGAATGCGCGTGGCGATGCGTTTCAGACCCGCCGGGCCATGAAACACCGCATAGAGACCGGCGATGTTAGCCAGCAGCACCTGCGAAGTACAGATGTTGGAATTAGCTTTTTCACGACGGATATGCTGTTCGCGGGTCTGCATCGCCATACGCAGCGCAGTGTTACCTGCGGCATCGCGCGACACGCCGATGATACGGCCAGGCATAGAACGCTTATGCTCATCGCGGCTGGCGAAGAACGCGGCGTGCGGACCGCCGTACCCCATTGGCACGCCAAAACGCTGGGCGGAACCAAAGACGATGTCTGCGCCCTGCCTGCCAGGTGCCTCCAGTAAGACCAGCGCCATAAAGTCCGCCGCCATGCTCACCACCACTTTGCGCGCTTTCAGGTCGCCGATCAGCGCGCTGTAATCGTGCGCGTCGCCGGTGGTACCGACCTGTTGCAGCAGCACACCAAACAGGTCGTCATGCTCAACCGCTTTTTCTGCACGATCGATAATCAGTTCAAAGCCAAAGGTCTCCGCACGGGTGCGGACCACATCCAGCGTCTGCGGATGAATATCATCAGCAATGAAGAATTTGTTGGCGTTTTTGAGCTTGCTGACACGTTTTGCCATCGCCATCGCTTCCGCCGCGGCGGTCGCCTCATCCAGCAAAGAGGCAGAGGCGATATCCATGCCGGTAAGGTCCAGCGTCAGCTGCTGGAAGTTCAGCAGTGCTTCCAGACGGCCCTGTGAAACTTCCGGCTGATAGGGAGTGTAGGCCGTGTACCAGCCTGGATTCTCCAGCATGTTACGCAGGATCACCGGTGGCGTGATCACCGCGCTGTATCCCATTCCAATCCAGGATTTATAGCGCAGGTTCTGGCTGGCAATCGCTTTCAGTTCCGCCAGCGCCTGCTGTTCTGTGACGGCATCGCCTACCGCGGGCGGGCCCGGAAGTTGAATGTCTGCCGGCACAATCGTACCGATCAGCGCCTCCAGCGAACGGGCGCCGATGGCTTCGAGCATTTGCGCCTGCTGCTCAGGTGAAGGACCAATATGGCGCTCAATGAAAGCACCGTTGTGTTCAAGCTGGCTGAGAGTCTGAGTCATTAGCAGTAAATCCTGAATCGGGCTGGGGGAACCGGAGATCAAACAGAAATCTGCGGCCTCGTGGCGAGGCCGCCTGACGACTACTCGTCGATAGAGGCTTTATACGCATCGGCATCCAGCAGCGCGTCGATTTCAGACTCGTCGCTGGCTTTGAGTTTAAATAACCAGCCGCCGTCATAGGGCTCGCTGTTGACCTGCTCAGGCGAGTCGGTCAGCGCGTCATTGACCGCGACCACTTCACCGCTGATCGGCGCATAGATATCTGAGGCGGCCTTAACGGACTCGGCAACCGCGCACTCTTCGCCGGCGGCAAAGGTCGCGCCCACTTCCGGCAGGTCGACGAACACCATATCGCCCAGTAATTCCTGCGCATGTTCCGTGATGCCCACGGTGTAACTGCCGTCAGCTTCTTTACGCACCCACTCGTGGCTGTCACGGTACTTCAACGTATTTGGCACATTGCTCATTGGCCATCTCTCCTGAATGAAATTTACTGAGCGACCGGTTTACCGGCGCGGACAAAAACGGGACGGGTTACCTGAACCGGCATCTCGCGGTTACGGATCTCAACGATGGCGCTGCTGCCGACGCTGGCGGGTACACGCGCCAGGGCGATGCTGCAGCCCAGAGTCGGTGAGAACGAGCCACTGGTGATGATCCCCTCCTGCAACTGCCCCTGACTATCGGTGAAGCGCACCGGCAGGCCGTTGCGCAGCACCCCTTTTTCCCTGAGGATCAGCCCCACCAGCTTGTCGGTACCCCGTTCGCGCTGCTCTTCCAGCGCTTCCCGGCCGATGAAATCGCGATCGGCGGGTTCCCAGCAGAGGGTCCAGCCCATATTCGCGGCCAGCGGTGACACGCTTTCATCCATCTCCTGACCATAGAGATTCATACCCGCTTCCAGGCGCAGCGTGTCACGCGCACCCAGTCCGGCGGGCTTCACACCTGCGGCCAGCAGACGCTGCCAGAACCCGGCCGCTTCCGTAGCGGGCAAGGCAATCTCATAGCCTGCTTCACCGGTATAGCCGGTGGTGGCGATAAACAGATTCTCCGACGCCACACCGAAGAAGGGTTTCATGCCCGCCACTGCCTCGCGTTGCGCCTCAGTAAACAGCGTCTGCGCTTTCTGCTGCGCCTGCGGCCCCTGCACGGCGATCAGTGCCAGGTCATCGCGTTCGGTCAGCGTGATGCCATAACCTTCGGCATGCAGCGCGATCCAGGCGAGATCCTTTTCACGGGTCGCGGAGTTAACCACCAGCCGGAAAAAATCCTCGCTCATAAAGTAAACAATTAAATCGTCAATGACGCCACCAGAGGCATTCAGCATGCCGGTGTAGAGTGCTTTGCCCGGCTGCGTCAGCTTTGCCACATCGTTTGCCAGCAGGTAACGCAGAAATTCGCGGGTGCGCGGGCCGGTCAGATCGATAATGGTCATGTGGGAGACGTCAAACATGCCGGCGTCAGTGCGCACCACATGATGCTCATCCATCTGTGAGCCATAGTGCAGCGGCATCATCCAGCCATGGAAATCTACCATGCGGGCACCGCAGGCCTGATGCTGTTCAAACAGAGGTGTTTGCTGAGTCATAACGATCCTGTGCAGAAGCGAGTGAGTGCAAAAGTGCGCCGGATTTCAGTGCCGACGCAAACGTTCTCTTACGGCTGACGTTACCACCGAATTTAAGGATTAACCATAAGCAAAACGGGGGCGAAATCAGAAGCTCAGCCTAACCAGAAAGGCGCAACCGCAGGATAAAAAACTGCAATTTTGTGATTTATCGCTCAATAAATGCAGGGCTTTTAAATATACGCAGCAAATTTATGCGGGACGGCGTTGAGGATGTTAAAAAAATGCCGACCGAAGAAATCTAAGAAATGAAAAAAACTAATGCGAAATGCGTGGCAAAATTAGAATAAATCAAATGAGGAACCCTGCTGGTGCAGCGTTGCCTTCTTGTGGTGCAGAGGAACTTTAGCGATAAAAAAAAGCCAGCGCAGGCTGGCTTTCAGAGAGGAGTTTTAGCGGAGCCAGCCGGGCAAATCGTTCAGCCCCATCGCCTGCTTCAGCATCATCGGTTTGACGCCCGGCAGACGATCGGCCAGTTTCAGGCCCACGTCGCGCAGCAGTTTTTTGGCCGGATGATTGCCCGCAAACATTTCACGGAAGCCCTGCATGCCCGCCAGCATCATGGCCGCGCTGTGCTTGCGACTGCGCTCATAGCGGCGCAGATAGAGGTGCTGACCGATATCTTTGCCCTGCTGATGCAGGCGACGAATTTCACCGATCAGCTCGGCGGCATCCATGAAGCCCAGGTTCACGCCCTGACCGGCCAGCGGATGAATGGTGTGCGCCGCATCGCCCACTAATGCCAGACGATGTGCAGCGAACTGACGGGCATAGCGCGCCACCAGCGGGAACGATTTGCGTTCACTCTCCAGCTGACACAGACCAAGCCGCATATCAAACGCCACCGAGAGCTGCTGATTGAACAGCGCGTCCGGCATGGTTTCCAGACGAGTCGCCTCCTGCGGCGCGAGGGACCAGACAATCGAACTCAGGTGCGGGTCCTGCATCGGCAGGAAAGCCAGAATGCCGTCGCCGTGAAACACCTGGCGGGCCACCGCATCGTGCGGCTTTTCCGTGCGAATGTTGGCTACTAACGCGTGATGATCGTAATCCCAGAAGGTCAGCGGAATATCGGCCTTGTTGCGCAGCCAGGAGTGAGCCCCGTCTGCGGCAATCATCAGCCGCGCGCTCAGCATGGTCCCATCCTGCAGGGTAATAAAGGCTTCATTGTCACCAAAGGCCACCTGCTGCAACTGTGCAGGCGCCATGAGGGTAACGTCGCTGCAGCCGCTGGCACGCTGCCAGAGCGCATGATGAATAACCGGGTTTTCGATGATATGGCCCAGATGCGACAGGCCCTGCTGCTGATCATCAAAGGCGATGGTGCCAAAGCTGTCTCTGTCCCACACTTCCATGCCGTGATACGCGCTGGCACGCTGTGAGAGAATGGCCGACCAGACATCGAGCTTCTGCAACAGCCGTTCGCTGGCGGCATTGATGGCTGACACGCGAATGGAGGGTGACGTACTCAGCGCCATCGGCGGCTCCGGTGCTTTCTCCAGCACGGCGATACGCAGTCCGCTGCCCTGCAAGCCACAGGCCACCGCCAGTCCCACCATACCGCCACCGGCAATCACCACATCAAAAGTTTGCATCTGAGCCTCTTTATTAACGCTTAACCCAGCCTAGCGTGCGCTCGGCCAGTTGATTTCGTAGCCACGGCAGATGGTCCATCGCCAGCAGGCCCAGGTTACGTCCTGCCACCAGCGGTCCATAACGATTCGCGAAGACGCGTACCAGACCGTCGGTTATGCCGATGGTGGCGGCGCGGTCAGCCTGGCGACGCTGCTGATAGTGATGCAGCACCGGATAACTGCCGGGATCCTGCTGTTGCCGATGGGCGGCGGCCAGCGTTTCAGCCAGCGACATCACATCACGCAGCCCCAGGTTAAAGCCCTGCCCGGCAATCGGATGCAGCGTCTGGGCCGCATTGCCGACCACCGCTACGCGATGCGCGATCGGTGACACCGCCTGGTGCAGCGCCAGCGGATAATAGTCACGCCGGCCGGTGTAGGTAAACTTACCCAGTCGCCAGCCAAAGGCGCGCTGCAGCTGGCTGAGAAATTCGGCATCGCTCCACTGTGCAACCCGGTCGCGCTGCGTGTCCGGATGACACCAGACCAGCGACAGGCGGTTGTCAGACATCGGCAGCAGCGCCAGCGGGCCATGCTCGGTGAAACGCTCAAACGCCCGTCCCCGATGCGGTAGCGCCGCAGAGACATTCGCGATCACCGCAATCTGCTGATACGTCTCACTCTGCCACTGGATGCCGCACGAGGCGGCCAGCGCAGAGCGCGTCCCATCTGCCGCAATCAGCAGCTGACCGCTGAGACGCTCGTCATTATCCAGCGTTACCTCAACCTGCCGCGCAGTGCGCTCAGCCCGGACCACGCGGGCCGGACAGCGCAGGGTAACCCCCGGCGCTTTTTTCAGCTCCGCAAACAGCCGCTGCCCCACGTCGAACAGCCCGACCACCTGCCCCAGCGCCGGAATAGCGTAGTCCGCCGCCGTTAGCGAGACAAAACCAGCATGACCGCGATCGGAAACATGGATATCGCTAATCGGCGTGGCACAACCGGCAATAGTCTGCCAGAGGTTAATATCCGCCAGTTGCTGGCAGGTACCGGCAGAGAGCGCAATCGCGCGGCCATCAAAGCCCGGATGTGCACGGCTGCCCGGCTCACTGCTTTCAATCAGCGTAACCGGCAGTGTGCCCTGGGTCAGATGGGAGATCGCCAGCGCCAGCGTCGCCCCGGTCATGCCGCCACCGGCAATCAGAATCGTCATGCCTGTCGTGCCGCCGCCATCAGTGCTTCAATCTCATCGGCCTCTTTCACGACGCTGTCGGTGAGATTCTCAATGCCGGTTTCGGTGATCACGATATCATCTTCGATGCGGATACCAATACCGCGATAGCAGGCGGGCACATCCGCATCCGGCGCGATATAGAGACCAGGCTCAACGGTTAACACCATGCCCGGCTCCAGAATCCGGTCGCGGCTCGGCGTGCCGTAGTGACCGACATCATGCACATCCAGGCCCAGCCAGTGGCTCAGGCCATGCATGAAGAAGGCACGGTGCGCCTCTTCAGCAATCAGGGTATCAACATCACCCTCCAGGATCTCCAGCTCCACCAACCCTGTGACCATGATGCGTACCACTTCATCATTCACTTCACGGATGCTGACGCCAGGCCGGAACAGCTCGAGTGAGCGATTCAGGGAGGCCAGAACGATGTCATAGATGGCGCGCTGGGCCGGGCTGAATTTGCCGTTCACCGGGAAGGTTCGGGTGATATCGCCTGCATAGCCCTGGAACTCGCAGCCTGCGTCAATCAGCACCAGATCGCCGTCGCGCATCTCGCTTTCGTTTTCGGTGTAGTGCAGGATGCAGCCGTTTTCGCCCGCGCCCACGATGGTGTTGTAGGAAGGATAACGTGCGCCGTGACGGGTAAATTCGTGATGAATTTCGCCTTCGAGTTGATACTCGAACATGCCTGGCTGACAGGCCTGCATCGCACGGGTATGCGCCAGCGCAGTGATTTCTCCGGCACGGCGTAACAGCGCGATCTCATCCTCATCTTTAAACAGGCGCATCTCATGCACCCAGGGACGCCAGTCTGTGACGGTAGCTGGCGCGCTAAGATTCTGGCGGAAACCGCGGCGCAGCTTATCCAGCGCGCCGGACACCAGCGCATCCGCATAGGTATATTCGCCCTGCGCATGGTAGATCACATCCAGGCCGTTGAGCAGCAGGTGAAGCTGTTCACCGATGTCATTCCAGGGTAACGCACGATCGACGCCCAGTTTTTCCGGTGCCGCCTGCTGGCCCAGCCGGCGGCCAGACCAGATTTCTGCATTGAGATCACGTACCCGGTTAAACAGCACACTGTGGTTATGATTTTCGTCGCTTTTAATCAAAACCAGCAGCGCCTGCGGTTCATTAAACCCGGTGAAATACCAGAAATCGCTGCTCTGGCGGAACGGATACTCGCTGTCATTACTGCGCGTAACTTCAGGCGCAGCAAAAATCAACGCTGCGCTTCCTGATGCCATCTTCGCCAGCAGCGCCTGACGACGCTTCTGGAAGCGTTCCAGTGAAATCATCTCTGCACTCCCTGTAAACTGACCGGTTAAACTTGTTGCCCTGAACTTAGTGTAGCGTTGGCTTCTGAACTTCGGGCGCAGTGGGCTGCGGGCGGGTAAAGGTGTCGTGACACAGCAGTGCTGCCACACGCACATATTCGATCACCTCTTCAAGCGACTGCTCCAGCTCCTCCTGGTCTTCATCTTCTTCATAACCAAGCTGTGCAATCGTACGCAAATCGTCAATCGCTTCGCCGGTTTCGCCCGTGACCTTATCCAGTTTAGGCTGTGTAACGCCCAGGCCGAGCAGAAAGTGGTTAACCCAGCCAGCCAGCGCGTCGGCGCGGTCAAAAACGGTGATGTCATCGTCAGCGGGCAGAAGCAGCTGAAACAGAAAACCGTCATCTTCCAGCGTGGTCGCCGTCTGTTCGTGCAGCGCCGCCAGCGGCGCTGCAAGAGTGTGTGAAAACGCCATGCCTTCGTTAGCCAGATCGTGTACCAGCGTCTTCCAGCTGGTGTCCTGGTTACCGCCGCAGAGGATGCCGCTCAGAAGACCATGCATTTCTGCTGGCGTCATTCCCACACCCTGCTGTGAGAGTATGGCGGCAAGCGCGTTGTAATCGGGGGTTGCGTTCTGTAAGGACATAAGTTTTCATCGTCGTTGGCAGAATAAGTTCGTGTTATGCTACCACTAGCTGCCTCAAGGTTTCCAGAAAAGGGGTTGTATCTTATTTCGTGGGTCTATATAGTTGCCCGCCTCCCAGGCCATTGACCGCTAAGGGAGTGGCGAGCGAAGGAATCAGTCAGGAAGGTGGCATGTCTGCACAACCGGTAGATTTACAAATTTTTGGTCGTTCGTTGAGAGTGAATTGTCCGCCAGAGCAGCAAGATGCGCTCAATAGCGCGGCTGAAGATCTCAATCAGCGGTTGCAAGATCTGAAAGTTCGCACTAGAGTCACAAATACAGAACAACTGGTGTTCATCGCCGCGTTAAACGTCTGCCACGAGCTGGCGCAGGAGAAAGTGAAAACGCGCGATTATGCTGCTAATATGGAACAACGCATCCGTATGTTGCAGCAGACGATTGAACAGGCACTGGTTGAGCAGGGCCGCATCTCCGAACGTGAGGGTGCGAAGTTCGAATAAAACTTCATGGTTGCTACACGTCAGGCAACGGTGAGGTAAACTTTCTCTGAGATGTTTGCAAGCGGGCCAGTCCCCTGAGCCGATATTTCGAAAAAACAGAATGTGACGCTCTGTAACCTGTGTGCATGCTCGGTTCGTCCGAGAAGCCTGATGGTTATGACGGCATGTTCACCTTGAACCAAGGGTTCAAGGGTTACAGCCTGCGGCGGCATCTCGGAGATCTCCCTTCTTTTCATCCTGCTTTTTTCCCCCGACTGCCATGTTATAGTGGCTGCTCAGCAGCTTATCCGGCGGAAAAATCATGTCAGAACCTTCCATGACGCAACGTCAGGCGATTCGTCAGCAGGTGCGCCATCTGCGACGTGCTCTGACCGATGAACAGCAGACCCAGGCGGCGGAACAGCTCGCTGACCTCGCTCTGAACTTTGCGCCACTCTCGGCGGCAGACACCGTAGCCCTGTTCCTCTCCGTAGATGGCGAACTTAATACCCGTCCCCTGATCGCACGGCTCTGGCACCTGAAAAAGACGGTCTGCCTGCCGGTTTTACACCCCTTCTCTCCCGGTCATTTACTGTTTTTACGCTATACGCCTGATACGCCCCTGATCACTAATAAACTGGGCATCCCGGAGCCGCCGCTGGATATCCGGCAGTTGATCACCCTGGATCAGCTGGATCTGATGCTGGTGCCGCTGGTCGCGTTTGATCGCCACGGGCAGCGGCTGGGGATGGGCGGCGGCTTCTACGATCGCACGTTGCAGAACTGGCGGCAGCACGGCTTTCTGCCTGTGGGTGTGGCGCACGACTGTCAGCAGGTTGAGGGTTTACCGGTGGCAGAATGGGATGTGCCTCTGCCCGCGATCATCACGCCATCAAGGCTCTGGCAGTGGGAGTAGCAGCGCCCGGTGTCAGACGGCTGAAAAATCAGATTTGGCAGCAAAGAAGAGTGAAGCGTTAATGGAGCAGGCTCAGCCGCAAAGCAGCCCGAGCCTGACATTGCTGACAACAAGAAGTGGCGCGACCTGGCGCCACCTCCTGTCTGAAGTGCTTAGTAAAGCAGACGGGCGCGGATAGTGCCCGGAATGGCCTTCATCAGCTGCAGGGCTTTATCTGCCACTTCAGGCTCCGCATCAATGTCGATAACCACGTAACCCATAAATGGCGACGTCTGCAGATACTGAGCAGCAATGTTGATGCCCTGCTCCGCAAAAATCTGGTTAATGGCCGTCAGCACACCTGGACGGTTTTCATGGATGTGCAGCAGGCGGCTGGCGCTGATGCCGTGAATCGGCAACGAGACTTCCGGGAAATTCACTGCTGACAGTGTCGACCCGTTGTCGGAGTATTTCGCCAGCTTGCCCGCCACTTCAATGCCGATGTTCTCCTGCGCTTCTTCCGTTGAGCCGCCAATGTGTGGCGTCAGGATCACGTTATCGAACTCACTCAGTGGTGAAATAAAGGGATCGCTGTTGGTTGCCGGTTCTACCGGGAAGACGTCAATGGCTGCGCCACCGACCTGCTTACTGGCCAGCGCGTCGCACAGTGCCGGGATATCGACCACTGTACCGCGAGAGGCGTTAATCAGCAGTGCGCCAGGCTTCATCTGCGCCAGTTGCTCTGCGCCGATCATATCCTGCGTCGAAACGGTTTCCGGTACGTGCAGGCTGACGACATCGCTCATATTGAGCAGCTCGTTCAGATGGCGAACCTGGGTAGCATTACCCAGCGGCAGTTTGTTTTCGATGTCGTAAAAGAAAACGTGCATCCCCAGGCTTTCCGCCAGCACACCCAGCTGCATACCGATGTGGCCGTAACCGATGATTCCCAGTTTCTTGCCACGCGCTTCAAACGAGCCTTTGGCATTCTTGTTCCAGATGCCACGGTGAGCTTTCGCATTTGCTTCCGGGATGCCACGCAGCATCAGCAGCATCTCACCAATCACCAGCTCCGCTACCGAGCGGGTATTCGAGAACGGTGCGTTGAATACCGGAATACCCCGGCTGGCCGCAGCGTTCAGATCAACCTGGTTCGTACCGATACAGAAGCAGCCCACGGCAACCAGCTTTTCAGCCGCAGCAAAAATTTCTTCAGTGAGCTGGGAGCGGGAACGGATACCAATGAAATGTGCATCGCGGATCGATGCTTTTAATGCGTCAGAGTCCAGTGCGCCCTTGTGGAATTCGATGTTGGTGTAGCCTGCTGCCCGCAGGTTATCCAGCGCACTCTGATGGACACCTTCCACCAGCAGGAACTTAATCTTATCTTTTTCCAGTGATACCTTTGCCATTTCCCGATCCTATTCAGCGTTCAATGAGGACTACCATAAGCCAGCCTTCTGTCAAAATATCAAAAAAATCGCGTCCGGCAATACAAACGATTGCCCGAAGGCCAGCACGGCAACGGCTGACGGCAGCACATTGCCGGACAAAATCATGAGGTGGGCGTTGAAGAGAGAACGAACTCACTGTCGATGACGGTTATGTGACATAAGTCACCAAATTTCAGCCGGGCGAGAAAAGATGATTTGCAGGCAGAAATAACCGGCGTCTGAGCGACGCCGGCCAGATCATCTTTTGATGGTTTTCACCCCATCCGGCCCGCCGATCAGCGCAATATCGGCTCCGCGCGCGGCAAAAAGACCGACGGTAACGACGCCAGGCAAGGCGTTGATGGTTTTCTCCAGTTCGATTGGATTAAGAATGCGCAGATTGTGGACATCGAGAATTATGTTGCCGTTGTCAGTAACCACGTTCTGACGATATTCAGGCAGCCCCCCCATTTTCACCAGCTCACGCGCCACATAGCTGCGCGCCATCGGGATCACTTCAACCGGCAATGGAAAACGGCCCAGAACGTCCACCTCTTTGGAGGCGTCGGCGATACAGATAAAGGTCTGCGCCACCGCGGCTACGATTTTTTCCCGTGTCAGCGCCGCCCCGCCGCCTTTGATCATCTGCATCTGAGGGTTGATCTCATCTGCGCCATCAACATAGACCGACAGCTGGTCAACCTCGTTCAGATCGAATACCTGAATACCCAGGCTTTTCAGCTTCCGGGTAGAGGCATCGGAGCTGGAAACGGCACCGTCAATCTGATGTCTGATCGTGGCAAGCGCATCGATAAAGTGGGAGGCGGTCGAGCCGGTGCCTACGCCAACAAGGGTGCCTGGCTGCACGTACTCAAGTGCAGCCCAGCCAACGGCTTTTTTCAGTTCATCCTGGGTCATGGTATGTTTAAAACCTGTGCGACAACGAAGTGCGCGTAGTATAAAACAAGGCTTGCTAAAAATGCGCGGCTGACCGACGTGGATTTATCGGTTTGGAAGCCAGCCCACAAAAACACGTTAGCCATCACCGGTGACACTTTTGTGGCATAGTGACGTCCACCCTGAAGGAGAGAAAACAACAATGAAACGCCCGGATTATCGAACGCTTCAGGCGCTGGATTCAGTGATCCGCGAACGCGGATTTGAGCGTGCTGCACAAAAATTGTGTATCACGCAGTCGGCGGTGTCGCAGCGCATCAAGCAGCTGGAAAACCTGTTTGGCCAGCCGCTGCTGGTGCGTACCGTGCCGCCGCGGCCCACCGAACAGGGTCAGAAACTGCTGGCGTTGCTGCACCAGGTGGAACTGCTGGAAGAGGAGTGGCTGGGCGATGAGAACAGTGGCACCACACCTCTGCTACTCTCCCTGGCGGTCAACGCCGACAGTCTGGCGACCTGGCTGTTGCCTGCGCTGAAAGATGTGCTGGCAGACTCGCCCGTCCGCCTGAATCTGCAGGTTGAAGATGAAACCCGCACCCAGGAGCGCCTGCGTCGGGGTGAAGTCGTGGGCGCGGTCAGTATCCAGCCGCAGCCTCTGCCCAGTTGCCTGGTGGATCAGCTCGGCGCGCTTGACTATCTGTTTGTAGCATCGCGTGACTTTGCCGATCGCTTCTTTCCGAACGGCGTGACCCGCTCTGCTCTGCTGAAAGCGCCTGCGGTGGCATTTGACCACCTTGACGATATGCATCAGGCCTTCCTGCAGCAGAACTTTGACCTGTCACCGGGCAGCGTGCCGTGCCACATCGTGAACTCCTCGGAGGCCTTTGTGCAGATGGCGCGACAGGGTTCAACCTGCTGCATGATCCCCCATCTGCAGATTGAACGTGAGCTGGCGAGCGGAGAGTTGATCGATCTGACGCCAGGCCTCTATCAGCGCCGGATGCTCTACTGGCATCGATTTGCGCCTGAAAGCCGGTTGATGCGTCGGGTGACCGATGCGCTGATTGCGCATGGACATCGGGTGCTGCGGCAGGATGAGGTCGCCACCTGAAAACAAAAACGGGGCATCAGCCCCGTTTTTTTATTGTGTCGCGTTGGGCTTGATCTCAAACACCACATCGACCTGATCGTCAAAGTTGATGCTTTGCTGATCATAGGTCTCCTGCGCAGAAGTTTCTGGCGCAGCCGCCGCTTTATACATACGGTTCATCGGCATGGGCTGATAGTTGGCCACCTGGTAACGGATGCTGTAGATCGGTCCCAGCTTCGCGTTAAATCCTTCCGCCAGCTGAGAGGCCTGCTGGGTCGCATTCTTAATCGCCGCGTTACGTGCCTGCTCTTTATAACGCTCCGGATTGGCCACGCCTAACTCGACGCTGCGAACCTCGTTAAGACCGGACTTCAGCGCCCCATCCAGCAGCTCGCTGAGCTTGTCCAGCTGGCGCAGCGTGACCTGCACCTGACGGACAGCACGGTAGCCTTTCAGCACCGCTTTACCCTCTTTGGTGTAGTCATACTCAGGTTGCGTGCTCAGGTTAGCCGCCTCGATATCTTTCTTCTCAATGCCATTTTTCTGCAGAAAATCGAAATATTGAGCAACCCGGCTGTCTGCCTGCTTTTTCGCATCGGCGGCGTCTTTGGATGAGACGTTGACCACGATAGAGAGCGTGGCGATGTCGGGACGGGCATCGACTGTTGCCTTGCCTGAGGTCACCACGTGGGGCCCGTTCGGTAACTCATCAGCGTATACGCCAGGCAGTGCCCCGGCGCTCATGATTGCGGCCAGAGCCAATGCTTTCAGTTTCATGAAAGTCCTCCTTGAAAAGGTCACTATGACGGCTTCTAACCGGCGAAGCCCAGCAGCGCATCGGTATGCGCCATGCTTTGAGTGGTCATTATGGCAAAAGTTCGCCCGTCATGCGGCAATTACCGGCACGGCTCGCGTACCGGATTCAAAAACCGGCCATGCCCTGGCGAGCCAGCTGCAGGGCGATAAACCACATGACCGCACCAACCAGCAGATTAATGATGCGCTGTGCTTTTACCGTGCGCAGCCGCGGGGAGAGCCACGCCGCAAGGAGTGCCAGGCCGAAGAACCACAGTACCGATGCGCTGATAGTCCCCAGTGCGAACCACTGGCGTGCCGTTGTGGTCGGCAGCTGACCGCCCAGGCTGCCCAGGACCACAAAAGTATCAAGATAAACGTGGGGATTGAGCCAGGTAACCGCCAGCAGCGTCGCGATAATTCGTCCCCTGCTCTGCTTTAACGTCTCCCCCTCTGCCAGGTCAGCGTCGCCACGAAAAGCACTGCGCAGCGCCCCCCAGCCATACCACAGCAGAAAGGCAACGCCCGCCCAGGTAATGGCCATCAACAGCAGCGGCGACTGGTTCAGCAGTGCGCTGCCACCAAAAATGCCACCACAGATCAGCAGAATATCGCTCAGCGAGCAGAGTGCCGCTGTCATCAGATGATACTGGCGCTTTACGCCCTGATTCATCACAAAGGCGTTCTGAGGCCCCAGCGGCAGGATAAGCGCAGCACCAAGGGCAAGCCCCTGAAAATAAAGAGATAACACAGGATGACTTCCTCACAGGATTCAGTGAGGTGAAGTATAAGGAGAGAAGGTAATAAGCGGAAATGGAAAGATTTAATCTGCGATTAGCAGAATTAATGGGCGACCGGGGTCGCCCGACATAAGGTTACTGTGACTGCGCCTCGGGTGCGGCGGCCTCCGGCTTACTGACCGCATGAAGATGCACATCCATCTGCGGATAAGGAATACCGATGCCTTTCTCATCCAGGGCACGTTTGAAGTTCTTCATCAGGTCCCAGTAGACATTCTGCAGGTCTCCGCTGTTACTCCAGCAGCGCACCACGAAGTTCAGGGAAGATGCGGCAAGCTCGTTCAGGCCAATCTGAATGCCCTTATCTTTCAGTACGCGGTCATCGGCTTCAACCACCTGCTGCAGTAATGCGATCACTTCATCCACATCCGCGTCATAGGCGATGCCAATGATAAATTCATTGCGGCGAACCGGTTCGCGCGAGAAGTTGACGATGTTTCCACTGATGATCTTGCCATTAGGTACGACGACGATTTTGCCATCTGCAGAGCGCAGCGTAGTGGAAAAGATCTGCACATTCAGGACAGTGCCCATTACGCCACCCAGATCGACAAACTCGCCAGTGCGGAACGGACGGAAGGTCACCAGCAATACGCCAGCCGCCAGGTTTGAGAGTGAGCCCTGTAAGGCCAGACCCACGGCCAGTCCGGCAGCACCCAGCACGGCAATGACCGAGGCCGTCTGGACACCAATGCGCCCCAGCGCGGCGATAAGCGTAAAGGCGATGACGCCGTAGCGCACCAGTGCGGAGAGGAAATCTGCGACTGTGGCGTCGATGTGACGGGCACGCAGCAGACGATTGACCGTATTAGAGATAATGCGGGCGATGATCATCCCGACGATAAGAATGGCGATGGCCGCAACGATATTGACGGCATAGCTGAGAATCAGCGCCTGATTGCGTATCAGCCAGTTGCCCGCGTTATTGATGCCGTCGACGACGTGTAACTCTTCCATTAATAAGCCCTGTTGTTAGCTTCCCATCGGGAATGACAAAACTGCCAGATGTAATCCGACACCCTGCTAACAAGGGTAAACAATTATCGGTTGATGTGCCAAATCCCCCCTCTCTTCCGGCTGGCTTAACGCATAAAAAAAGGCCCTTTCGGGCCTTTTTTGTACGGTAACGGATAAACGTTACAGAACGTCCACAGCATTCAGCTCTTTGAAAGCCTGCTCCAGACGCACGACCATTGAGGACTGGGCAGCACGCAGCCAGACACGCGGGTCATAGTATTTTTTGTTTGGCTTGTCGTCGCCTTCCGGGTTACCCAGCTGCGACTGCAGATAGCCTTCGTTCTTTTTGTAGTACTGCAGAATGCCGTCCCAGGTTGCCCACTGGGTGTCGGTATCGATGTTCATCTTGATCACGCCGTAGCTGATAGACTCTTCGATTTCTGCTGCTGAAGAACCGGAACCGCCGTGGAAAACGAAGTCCAGCGCGTTGTGCGGCAGGCCATGTTTTTCACAGACAAATTTCTGCGAATCGCGCAGGATGGTCGGGGTCAGTTTTACGTTGCCTGGCTTGTAAACGCCGTGAACGTTGCCGAATGAGGCCGCAATGGTGAAGCGCGGGCTGATCGCATGCAGTTTTTCGTACGCGTAGTTTACATCTTCTGGCTGAGTGTAGAGCGCTGACGCGTCCATGTGGCTGTTATCCACGCCATCTTCTTCACCACCGGTGCAGCCCAGTTCGATCTCCAGGGTCATGTCCAGTTTGGCCATGCGCGCCAGGTACTTGCTGCTGATTTCGATGTTCTCTTCCAGAGACTCTTCTGACAGGTCAATCATGTGAGAAGAGAAAAGTGGCTTACCATTTTTCTGGAAGTACTCTTCGCCAGCGTCCAGCAGACCGTCGATCCACGGCAGCAGTTTCTTGGCACAGTGGTCGGTGTGCAGGATAACCGGCACGCCATACTGCTCTGCCATCAGGTGAACATGGTGTGCCCCAGCGATAGCACCGAAGATAGCCGCGCCCTGTGGCTTGTCAGTTTTGAAGCCTTTACCTGCGATAAAGGCCGCACCACCGTTAGAGAACTGGATGATGATAGGCGCTTTTACTTTCGCTGCTGCTTCGAGTGCCGCATTGATGGAGTCGGTGCCGACGCAGTTTACAGCTGGCAGTGCGAATTTGTTCTCTTTTGCAACTTTGAAGATCTTCTGTACGTCATCACCAGTGACAACGCCGGGTTTTACGAAATCAAAAATTTTAGACATGATTGTGTCCTGTTTCGTGACCGTTGTTCCTCTGAAGGAACGTCGATTTAAACGCCCAGTCGGGCAAGACTTCAGGCGATGCTGTCAGGCACCGCCCCCAAAGGATTACTGCTTCGCACGCTCTTCCAGCATGGCAACGGCTGGCAGTTTTTTGCCTTCCACGAACTCCAGGAATGCGCCGCCGCCGGTCGAGATGTAGGAAATTTTATCTTCAATGCCGAACAGATCGATAGCTGCTAAGGTATCGCCGCCGCCTGCCACAGAGAACGCGTCGCTGTCTGCAATGGCGTTGGCCACGATCTCAGTCCCTTTACGGAAGTTAGGGAACTCAAATACGCCTACCGGGCCATTCCACAGGATGGTTTTGGCGTCCTTCAGGATGGCAGCCATTGCCTGTGCGGTTTCATCACCGAAGTCCATAATCTCTTCGTTATCCGCGACTTCCGAAACCTTTTTCACGGTTGAAGGGGCAGTTTCAGAGAATTCCGTGCCAACGCGTGAGTCAACCGGAACCGGGATACCATACTGGTCGCGCAGGCCTTTAGCCGCTTCAACGAAGTCTGGCTCATAGAGTGATTTACCGACTTTATTGTCGATAGCAACGAAGGTGTTAGCGATGCCGCCGCCGACAATCACGGTGTCCGCGATTTTCACCAGAGACTGCAGCACATCGAATTTGGTCGAAACTTTAGAGCCACCAACGACCGCAACCAGCGGACGCTCAGGGTTACTCATCACTTTACCCAGCGCTTCCAGTTCAGCGGAGAGCAGCGGGCCTGCACAGGCGACAGGCGCAAATTTGCCGACGCCATGGGTAGACGCCTGCGCGCGGTGCGCGGTACCAAAGGCATCCATCACGAAGACGTCACACAGGGCAGCATACTTTTTAGACAGCGCCTCGTCGTCTTTCTTTTCGCCTTTGTTGAAGCGAACGTTTTCCAGAACCACCAGCTCGCCAGCGCCAACTTCAACGCCATCAAGGTAATCTTTGGCCAGCGTCACGGTGGTGCCGTTCAGCTTCTCTTTCAGGTAGTTAACCACCGGCAGCAGTGAGAACTCTTCGTTGTATTCACCTTCGGTCGGACGACCCAGGTGAGAGGTAACCATCACTTTCGCGCCCTGCTTCAACGCCGCTTCAATGGTTGGCAGAGAAGCACGGATACGTGCATCAGACGTCACTTTACCTTCTTTAACAGGTACGTTGAGATCGGCACGGATCAGCACGCGTTTGCCAGCCAGATCCAGATCGGTCATCTTAATTACAGACATGGTGAATCCTCTCGTTGATTCTCATAAGTTTTGCCAGACGCAAACCGCGTCTTACCTGAAACCACTTGCGGCCATCGCTAACGTCGTGTCGAGCATCCGGTTAGCGAAGCCCCATTCGTTGTCACACCAGACCAGCGTCTTGATAAGGTGTTGACCACTGACCCGCGTTTGTGTTCCATCCACAATGGCACTGTGCGGATCATGGTTAAAATCGACTGAGACTAACGGTAATTCCGTATAGTCAACTATACCACGAAATGCCCCCTCTGCCGCGCTTTGCAGCAGGGCGTTCACCTCGCACGCCTTCACCGCCTGGCGCACAGAAACGCTGAGATCGATGGCCGTCACGTTAATCGTTGGCACACGAACGGCTATCGCCTCGAAGCGATCGTTGAATTTCGGAAAAATGCGGGTAATCCCGGCGGCCAGACGCGTGTCGACCGGAATGATCGACTGACTGGCAGCCCGGGTACGACGCAGGTCGCTGTGATAGGCGTCGATCACCTGCTGATCGTGCATCGCGGAGTGGATCGTGGTGACGGTGCCGGACTCGATACCAAAGGCGTCATCCAGCAGTTTGATCACCGGAATAATGCAGTTGGTGGTACAGGAGGCGTTGGAGACGATGCGGTCGCCGGGCGTCAAATCCTGCTGATTCACGCCATACACGACGGTTGCGTCGAGGTCATGGCCGCCAGGATGCGAAAAGAGCACTTTCTTCGCCCCCGCCTGCAGATGCGCTTCACCGTCGGCGCGCGAGCCGTAGACACCCGTGCAGTCCAGCACGACATCCACGTCCAGTTCGCGCCAGGGAAGATCGGCAATATCGGCACGGTGCAGAATGCGCAGGGTATCGCCTCCCACACACAGCACATCGCGCTCCTGGCGGACATCGAAAGCAAAACGGCCATGGCTGGTATCATACTTCAGCAGGTGCGCCATACCGGTGGCTTCAGCCAGCTCGTTGATGGCGACGACGGTGATTTCCGCCCGCCGGCCCGTTTCATAGAGCGCACGCAGGACGTTGCGTCCAATCCGGCCAAAACCATTTATTGCTACCCGTACCGTCATTTCTCTCCTGCCACGTCAGACTGAAAAAAACGTGCCGTTAGCCTGAGCGTTTCACTGCATTTTGTACAGGAGATTCTTACCCGGCTTTGTCCGAAACCAGGGCAATTTGCCCGGAGACTGAAACGGTTCAGCTACAATAATAGAAGGAAGGAATAACGGGAATGACTGTGATCAATCTGCCTGCTTAAATTTGGATCTGCATCACAAAAAAGGGCAAAAATCAGTTATTACTGCAGGAATAAAACAAGAGAAAGGGACGAAAACATCGTCCCCCGGTTTTACTGCCAGACGGGTGCAGACCCGCCTGGCCGCTTTTTTACGCCAGCAGCGCCTTCGCTTTCGCGACGACGTTGTCGACGGTAAAGCCAAACAGTTCAAACAGCTGATCCGCAGGCGCAGATTCGCCGAAGCTGGTCATGCCCACAATCGCGCCGTTCAGGCCAGTGTATTTGAACCAGTAATCTGCGATACCCGCTTCGATAGCGACGCGTGCGCTGACCGCTTTCGGCAGTACAGATTCACGATACTCATCGCTCTGCTTGTCGAAAGCATCGGTTGATGGCATAGAGACCACGCGCACTTTGCGGCCTTCGCTGGTCAGTTTGTCCCAGGCGCCTACCGCCAGTTCCACTTCTGAACCGGTAGCGATCAGAATCAGCTCCGGTGTGCCATCACACGCTTTCAGCACGTAACCGCCGCGTGCGACGTTAGCCAGCTGTGCAGCATCACGTTCCTGCTGCGCCAGGTTCTGACGGGAGAAGATCAGCGCCGTCGGGCCATCTTTGCGCTCAATGGCATATTTCCACGCCACGGCAGATTCTACCTGGTCACATGGACGCCACAGACTCATGTTTGGCGTGGTACGCAGGCTCGCCATCTGCTCAACCGGCTGGTGCGTCGGACCATCTTCGCCCAGGCCAATGGAGTCATGGGTGTAGACCATGATCTGACGAATCTTCATCAGGGCCGCCATACGCGCGGCGTTACGCGCATATTCCACAAACATCAGGAAGGTTGCGGTATAAGGCAGGAAACCGCCGTGCAGCGCCAGTCCGTTAGCAATGGCGGTCATACCAAACTCGCGCACGCCGTAATGGATGTAGTTACCGGCCGCATCTTCATTGATTGGCTTAGAGCCGGACCAGATGGTCAGGTTGCTTGGCGCCAGATCGGCTGAGCCACCCAGGTACTCTGGCAGAATTTTACCAAAGGCTTCGATGGCGTTTTGTGAGGCTTTACGGCTGGCGATTTTCGCCGGGTTGGCCTGCAGCTGCTCAACAAATTTCTGCGACGCTTCCTGCCAGTTCGCAGGCAGTTCGTTACTGACGCGACGTTTGAACTCAGCCGCCAGCTCCGGATGCGCCTGCGCATAGGCGGCGAATTTCTCATTCCAGGCAGACTCTTTCGCCTGGCCCGCTTCTTTCGCGTCCCACTCCGCGTAAATATCAGAAGGAATCACGAACGGTGCGTGGTTCCAGCCCAGCTGTTTGCGGGTCAGTGCCACTTCGTCATCGCCCAGCGGCGCGCCGTGTGAATCATGCGTGCCCGCTTTATTCGGCGAACCGAAGCCGATGACGGTTTTGCACATCAGCAGTGAAGGTTTGTCGCTGACGCTCTTCGCTTCGTCGATCGCTTTAGCAATCGCCTCTGCATCGTGACCATCAATGCCACGGATCACGTGCCAGCCGTAAGCCTCAAAACGCTTAGCGGTGTCATCAGTGAACCAGCCGTCAATGTGACCGTCGATAGAGATGCCGTTGTCATCATAGAAAGCTACCAGCTTGCCCAGCTTCAGCGTTCCCGCCAGTGAGCAGACTTCGTGAGAGATGCCTTCCATCATGCAGCCGTCACCCATGAAGACATAGGTGTTGTGGTCTACGATATCATGACCCGGACGGTTGAACTGGGCGGCCAGCGTGCGTTCAGCAATGGCAAAGCCGACGGCGTTAGCGATACCCTGCCCCAGCGGACCGGTGGTGGTTTCCACACCTGCGGTATAGCCATATTCCGGGTGACCTGGAGTCTTAGAGTGCAGCTGGCGGAAGTTTTCCAGCTCGCTCATGGGCAGATCGTAGCCGGTCAGGTGCAGCAGGCTATAGATCAGCATTGAGCCGTGGCCGTTAGAGAGCACGAAACGATCGCGGTCAGCCCACAGCGGGTTCGTTGGGTTGTGGTTCAGATAGCCGCGCCAGAGGACTTCAGCGATGTCCGCCATACCCATTGGGGCTCCCGGATGTCCCGATTTCGCTTTCTGTACTGCATCCATACTTAACGCGCGAACGGCGTTGGCAAGCTCTTTACGAGAGGGCATTTTCTACTCCAGGTCGGATTAATGCTTCGCACCTTAACTTATTGTTATTAATGAGTTACCGGGCAAAACAAGGAAAAAGTTGCCCATCAATGTACATGAAAATCGGGGCAAAAGTACATGCTGTAAAACGCTAAATGCAGCCGCTTCGTCTGGCTTTTCCGGCCAACTCTGCTAGCAAAGTGCAGACGGGCACGCTATAACCAAAACGCTTATCCACCTGACTGAGTTTCAGGTGTTTGTTTTTCTTACCTTGTTATGAATGGGATCGAGCATGAAAATCCAGAAAACGGTATGTGCGCTTGGGCTGGCAACGCTGCTCAGCGGCTGTCAGGGTTTAGATAATAATGCGCTGATGCAGTCGGGTGCACAGGCGTTTCAGGCTTATACCCTGAGCGACGATCAGGTTAAGCAGCTGAGCGATAAATCCTGTGAGCAGATGGACAAGGATAATCAGATTGCGCCCGCAAACAGCGACTATCAGCAGCGTCTGAACAAGATTGCGGCTGCACTGGGCGATAACATCAATGGGGTTCCGGCTAACTATAAGGTCTATCAGACTAAAGATGTTAACGCCTGGGCGATGGCCAACGGCTGTATTCGCGTTTACAGCGGCCTGATGGATATGATGACCGACAACGAAGTCGAAGGCGTGCTGGGCCATGAGATGGGCCACGTCGCGCTGGGCCATACGCGCAAGGCGATGCAGCTGGCGTATGCCACCACTGCGGCCCGTACAGCAGCCGCGTCGGTGGGGGGCGTGATCGGCTCTCTGTCGCAGTCGCAGCTGGGTGAAATGGGCGAAAAGCTGATTAACGCGCAGTTCTCGCAGACCCAGGAGTCGCAGGCGGATGACTACTCTTACGATCTGATGAAGAAGCGCAACATTAACCCGATGGGTCTGGTGACCAGCTTCGAGAAGCTGGCGAAGCTGGAACAGGGACGCCAGAGTTCAATGTTTGACTCTCATCCGGCCTCTGAAGCGCGTGCGGAACATATCCGTGAGCGCATTGCGGCGGACGCGAAGTAACGCCAAAGGCAGGCGCATCAGGATGGATGCGCCTGTCACGCGGCTCAGCGGGCTAGCGGTGGAATATCTGATTCACCATGGAGCCCAGATCGAGTTTGTTCTCGTGCAGTGAAGCCTCATCCATCTGCCCCTGCGGCGACATCCGGTCGATCAGCTGCGGCAGGATCACCGCCAGCGTTCCCGCCGCTCCCTGCACATCTGTGCCCAGCTTCTCCGCCAGCGACTGCAGCTCAGCCTGACCAAACGCCGAGTGGATATCGCTGCGCGCCAGCGGCTGATTTGCGCCCGTGCCAATCCACGAGCTGAAGACCTCGCCCAGTCCGCCCTGCTGGAATTTTTGCAGCAATACTTCGATACCGCCCTGCTCCTGCACCCAGTGCCAGACCGCCTGAAGCTGTCCCGGCAGATGCCCGTCACTCTGGTGGTTCTGCAGTGAACCAGCTAGTTCATCAAGAAAGCCCATGATCGCCTCCACATTGAGAATGGATATCACTCAGTTTAGTTGCTGATGCAGGATCGCGCCCGGTGTGTCGTCCGCCGGGTTAACAGGGCTGTCGTTACGGAAGCAGCGTTGCGGCAGGTGTGTTTCAGTATGGCGGGCATGGATGAGTCGCGAAAACGATGTGATAAGGCACCGCCGCGGCAAGAAAGGCGAAAAAGAGGCCTGCCAGACGCATCCGGCAGGCGTTTCAGGTCACGCAGGCACTAGCCTTTGTTCACAGCCTGAACATGCAGCATATCCAGCGCCAGCGTGGCCGCAGCCAGCGCGGTCAGATCGGCGTGGTCATAACCCGGTGCGACTTCGACCAGGTCCATACCTACAATGTTCATCCCCTGCAGGCCGCGGATCAGCTTAGTCGCCTTGTCGGTGGTGAGACCGCCGATGACCGGCGTGCCGGTGCCAGGCGCATGGGCCGGATCCAGACAGTCGATGTCGAACGTCAGATAGACCGGCAGGTCGCCAACGGTGCGTTTTACTTCGGCCAGGATATCGTCAACGCTACGGTCATTGACCTGCGCCGCATCCAGCACGTTGAAGCCCAGGCTCTTGTCGAACTCGGTGCGGATACCAATCTGTACCGAGTGCTGCGGATCGATCAGTCCCTCTTTTGGCGCGGTAAAGAACATGGTGCCGTGGTCAAATGTCGGGCCGTTAGAGTAGGTGTCGGTGTGCGCATCGAAGTGCACCAGCGCCATCTTGCCGAAATATTTCGCATGGGCGCGCAGCAGCGGCAGCGTAACGTAGTGGTCGCCGCCGAAGGTCATCATGCGCTTGCCGTTAGCCAGCAGTTTTTCGGCATGGGCCTGTAACTTGTCAGAGAGATCCTGCGAATCACCGAAGGCGTAGACCAGATCGCCGCAGTCAACGACGTTCAGACGCTGACGCAGATCGAAATCCCACGGCCAGCGGCAGCCTTCCCACGCCAGGTTGGTGGAGATCTGACGGATGGCACCCGGCCCCAGACGGCTGCCCGGACGACCCGAGGTGGCGGCATCGAAAGGAACGCCGGTGATCACCCATTCTGCGTCGCTGTCATAAGGCTGGAAATTCAGCGGGAAACGCATAAAGCCGAAGGCGTTAGAAACCAGGGAGTTGTCGTACTGATTACCAAGCGTGTTATACATAATTGCTCTCTCTATGTGCGTGAGTCGGGCCGGGCCCGCAAGCCATTAAGGTTGAGATGAAAAAAATCCCCTCCGCGTCGTTAGGCCCGACGAGGAAGGGATTGAGTGTGTCAGATTATCGACATAGTGAACGGCAACTGCAATATGCGATCGCCGCCTGCCCGCGCCGGTTACTCATCTTCTAAATAAGTGTATCCGTAGAGGCCGCTCTCGAACTCTTCGAGGAACTGCGCACGCAGTTCGTCGTCGATATCGGACGTCTGTACCTGATTACGGAACAGCGTCATCAGCTCGTTGGGATCAAGCTGCACGTAGCGCAGCATGTCTGCCACCGTGTCCCCTTCGTCGGAGAGCTGCACTTCGACTTCACCGTTCTCGCGCGCGTAGACATCCACCGCCTCGGTGTCGCCGAACAGGTTGTGCATGTTACCCAGGATCTCCTGATAGGCACCGACCATAAAGAAGCCCAGCATCGGCGGGTTATCCAGGTCATATTCCGGCATCGGCAGCGTCGTCGCGATGCCGTCGCCATCGACGTAGTGATCGATAGTGCCATCGGAGTCACAGGTGATGTCGAGCAGCACGGCACGACGCTCCGGCTTCTTATTCAGCCCTTCCAGCGGCAGCACCGGAAAGAGCTGGTCGATACCCCATGCATCCGGCATCGACTGAAATAGCGAGAAGTTTACGTAGATCTTATCCGCCATCCGCTCCTGCAGTTCGTCGATAATCGGACGGTGTGCCCGGTTGCTCGGATCGAGGTGCTGCTGGATGTAATGGCAGATGCTCAGGTAGAGCTGCTCGGCCCATGAACGCTGCTTAAGATCGTAGGTGCCGGATGAGTAGCCCGTGTGGATGTCAGACAGATCCATCTGACTGTCATGCAGCCATTCGCGCAGCGAGCGGCGCGTGTCCGGCTCGTGCATCTCCTGCCAGGTTTCCCACATGCTGAGGATCGGACGCGGCGCATCCGGATCCGGCGTTTCGGGTTCGCTGAACTCGTTGCGCTCCACGCCGATAATGTTCGAGACCAGCACCGTGTGGTGCGCGGTCACGGCACGGCCCGACTCAGTAATGACCGTCGGATGTTCCAGACCATGCTCATCACAGGCGGCACCGATTGCCCAGATCACGTTGTTCGCGTACTCATTCAGGCCATAGTTGACCGAGCAGTCAGACTGCGAGCGCGTACCTTCATAATCGACGCCCAGACCGCCGCCGACGTCGAAGCATTTGATGTTGACGCCCAGCTTCGCCAGTTCAACATAGAAGCGCGCAGACTCCCGTACGCCAGTCGCGATATCGCGGATATTGGCCATCTGCGATCCCAGATGGAAGTGCAGCAGCTGCAGGCTGTCGATGCGACCGGCTTCACGCATAATCTCAACCAGTTTCAGCACCTGCGTGGCTGACAGGCCAAACTTCGACTTTTCGCCACCGCTTGACTGCCATTTGCCGGAGCCCTGCGACGCCAGACGCGCACGGATACCCAGACGCGGCACCACGTTCAGACGCCCGGCCTCTTCCAGCACCAGCCGTACTTCGGTCATCTTTTCCAGCACCAGATAGACCTTGTGGCCCATCTTTTCGCCAATCAGCGCCAGACGAATATATTCGCGGTCTTTGTAGCCGTTACAGACGATGACCGAACGGGTCTGTCCCGCATGTGCCAGCACCGCCATCAGTTCTGCTTTCGAGCCGGCTTCCAGTCCCAGCGGCTCACCGCTGTGAATCAGCGACTCGATGACGCGCTTATGCTGGTTAACTTTAATCGGATAGACCAGGAAGTAGTCGCCGGTGTAGCCGTAAGATTCGCGCGCGCGTTTAAAGGCGGCGTTGATGGAGCGCAGACGGTGCTGCAGGATCTGCGGGAAGCAGAACAGCGCGGGCAGACGCTGGCCCTGGGCTTCGCGCTCTTTAACCAGCCGGGCTAAATCGACGCGCACCTCGGGACGATCCGGGTCCGGGCAGACGCTGATATGGCCCAGTTCGTTAACGTCGTAATAGTTGTTACCCCACCAGGCAATGTTGTACGTGCGCAACATTTTGCTCGCATCCTGATCGTTCATCGCCACCTCCTGCATGGAGCGGAGTGTACCCTGTTCGCCAGCTGACGAACCTTTGATATTCTTCATGTCGTCAGACATCGCGAACCTCAATTTTCCGTTGAAAGATAAAACTGTTAGCCGGCTGTATGGCCGCTAATCTGAAAACCTGTCGCCACATTAAATGCACTGTCCTGTTCACCTGACATTCTTGCCAGCGCGATTCACGCCTCAGCGTTAAGTGTAAAACACCCTGACCATCCCGGTTTAAACAGAGAACATTTAACCATCGGTATAGACCAGAGATAACCGGTGTCGTTCCGCTGCGCAGCCGCAGAGAAGAAAACCTAAGAACAGAGGTAAAGATTAGCCGGTGCCTGTGTCGGTAAAATTACCGTAGCGGACAGCGTATCGGCAGGTATGAGAAACAGATGGGAAGCAGGAGAGAGCCAGCGCAGCGGCGCAGCGCAGAGAACCGAAAGATGAAAACGCGTGGTTCATTACTTGTATCACCTCCGCATGTGTCAGAGGCACATGGAGAACAACCAGGGTGAAAGCCAGACCCGGGTCTGACAGGCGCGACGCAGTCAGGGGCGTCATCCTTGCTGCTGCTATCAAAAGCAGCGGCGTTTTATACAGTTTACCGCGAAAAAATGCAAAAAGATTATCGGTGAATTGTGTGTAGCCTCAGTAAATTATGCCGATAACAGCGACAGGGCGAAAGCGGAAACAGAAAAAGGGCTGGCAATTGGTTTATCCTCTATCCTAAAATAGCCGTCCAGATGGTTTTCCATCTAAACAGGTTACGATCTAGGCGGTATCAGCCTGCTGCGCTGATATTTCCTCACTGCTCGCGGCTTTGCCTGAAGGGGCTTCAGGTCAGAAACCTTTCCTGATGCTATGCAGTCGTACTCAAACCATATTTAAGGTAAAGAACAGAATGGCTAAACACCTTTTCACGTCCGAGTCCGTATCAGAAGGACATCCCGATAAAATCGCCGACCAGATTTCCGATGCTGTGCTGGATGCGATCCTGGAGCAGGATCCTAAAGCGCGCGTGGCCTGCGAAACCTACGTCAAAACCGGCATGGTGCTGGTTGGCGGTGAAATCACGACCAGCGCATGGGTCGACATCGAAGAGATCACCCGTAAAACTGTACGTGAAATCGGCTATGTTCATTCCGATATGGGCTTTGATGCCAACTCCTGCGCAGTATTAAGCGCCATCGGTAAACAGTCTCAGGATATCAACCAGGGGGTTGACCGTACCGATCCACTGGAACAGGGTGCGGGCGACCAGGGCCTGATGTTCGGCTACGCCACAAACGAAACCGACGTGCTGATGCCTGCGCCGGTGACCTATGCGCACCGTCTGGTTCAGCGTCAGGCTGAAGTCCGTAAAGACGGAACGCTGCCGTGGCTGCGTCCGGATGCCAAGAGCCAGGTGACCTTCCAGTATGACGATGGCAAAATCGTCGGCATTGATGCCGTGGTTCTGTCGACCCAGCATGCCGAATCCATCAGCCAGAAAGATCTGCAGGAAGCGGTAATGGAAGAGATCATCAAGCCGGTTCTGCCAGCAGAATGGCTGAGCGCCACCACCAAATATCACATTAACCCGACGGGTCGCTTTGTGATTGGTGGCCCGATGGGCGACTGCGGCCTGACCGGTCGTAAAATCATTGTGGACACCTACGGCGGCATGGCACGTCACGGTGGCGGGGCATTCTCAGGTAAAGATCCGTCTAAAGTAGACCGCTCTGCAGCCTATGCCGCGCGTTACGTGGCGAAAAACATCGTGGCGGCCGGTCTGGCTGACCGCTGTGAAATCCAGGTCTCCTACGCGATCGGCGTGGCTGAGCCGACCTCTATCATGGTGGAAACCTTTGGCACCGAGAAGGTCTCAACCGAGCAGCTGACGCTGCTGGTGCGCGAATTCTTCGACCTGCGTCCATACGGTCTGATTCAGATGCTGGATCTGCTGCACCCAATCTACAAAGAGACCGCCGCTTACGGTCACTTTGGTCGCGAGCATTTCCCATGGGAAAAAACCGACAAAGCTGCCCTGCTGCGTGAAGCGGCTGGCCTGTAAGGTCACCGGCTGCTGACGAAACCCTGCCCTGCGGCAGGGTTTTTTATTTTTTCAGCCGTATCACTGACGGCAGGCGTGAATTTCTTCCCCGCCCCGTAACGCTGTGCAATGGCTGTTCTGGCTCGCCTTTCCGGCAAAATCGCCATTTCAGGCATGAGCGTTTCGCGCTGCAGCAACTTCCGATTTCTCAGCTACACTTCCTTTCGCTTTTTCTGACAACAAAATGTTAACGATTACAAATTGAAATGCTTTGTTTATCTGGTATTTAAGATTTAACGCACGTAGTTATTCTTCTGAAAATGCGTTATTTTCAGCGTCGTCTGATAGCCGGTAAATAGAGCATTGTCAGAAACTCGATGAGTGCTATACCTCACTGATTAATTAATCTTTACGAGAGAAACAGGCTGAATTTCAGGGTTTCAGCGTGTGTAAACGGTTACACAAAAGTGATCAACTTCACATTTTTCTCGCAAACGGTTTTTTAACGTTGATAAAAACAATGATGGATAAACCTGGAGGCTAAAATGCCTGGCAATACACGTAAAAGCAGAACTTCAAATAAGGCGATGACCTTATTTGTCTGCTTTCTGGCGGCCCTTGCGGGTCTGCTGTTCGGTCTGGATATCGGCGTCATCGCTGGTGCCCTGCCGTTTATCGCAAAGGATTTCAATGTTACCGCGCATCAGCAGGAGTGGATCGTCAGCTCCATGATGTTTGGTGCCGCAGTCGGCGCTATTGGCAGCGGCTGGATGTCATCCCGCCTGGGCCGTAAAAAAAGCCTGATGACCGGGGCGGTTCTGTTCGTTATCGGCTCACTCTGGTCAGCAATGTCACCGAATCCGGAAATGCTGATCAGTGCCCGCGTTCTGCTGGGTCTGGCTGTGGGTATCGCCTCTTATACCGCCCCGCTCTATCTTTCTGAAATCGCGCCGGAAAAAATTCGTGGCAGTATGATTTCACTCTATCAGCTGATGATCACCATCGGTATTCTGGGCGCTTACCTGACCGATACGGCGTTCAGCTTTACCGGCAACTGGCGCTGGATGCTGGGCATCATCACCATCCCGGCACTGCTGCTGCTGATCGGGGTTTTCTTCCTGCCAAACAGCCCACGCTGGCTGGCGGCACGAGGTAACTTCCGCGATGCCCAACGCGTGCTGGATCGTCTGCGTGACACCAGTGAGCAGGCAAAACGTGAGCTGGAAGAGATTCGTGAAAGCCTGAAGGTCAAACAGTCTGGCTGGGGTCTGTTCACCACCAGCAGCCACTTCCGCCGCGCGGTCTATCTCGGCATCCTGTTGCAGGTGATGCAGCAGTTTACCGGCATGAACGTCATCATGTACTACGCGCCGAAAATCTTCGAAATCGCCGGTTTCGCCAACACCACCCAACAGATGTGGGGCACGGTGATTGTGGGTCTGATTAACGTACTGGCGACCTTTATTGCCATCGGTCTGGTGGATCGCTGGGGACGTAAACCGACCCTGATTCTGGGCTTTATGGTGATGGCGGCCGGAATGGGCGTACTGGGCACCATGCTGCATTTTGGTATTCATACCCCGGGCGCGCAGTACTTCGCCATCGGTATGCTGCTGATGTTCATTGTGGGCTTTGCCATGTCAGCCGGGCCGCTGATCTGGGTACTCTGCTCCGAGATTCAGCCGCTGAAAGGCCGCGATTTCGGTATCACGGTGTCTACCACCACCAACTGGATCGCGAACATGATTGTGGGCGCGACCTTCCTGACGATGCTGAATACGCTGGGCAATGCGAATACCTTCTGGGTCTACGCGGCGCTTAACCTGTTCTTCATTCTGCTGACGGTGATGCTGATCCCGGAGACTAAAAACGTCTCGCTGGAGCATATCGAACGCAATCTGATGGCCGGTAAAAAACTGCGCGATATCGGTTCACGCGACTAAGATAACGCATGAAAAAAAGGGCGGGGTTTCTCTGGAAACCCCGCCCTTTTTATTGGTTCAGCGCATCAGGATGAATGCGTCATGCGCGCCACCGGTAAAGCGCGTGGCAGGCAGCAGAGCGCCAGCGCCATAATAAAAATGGTGGCGGTCTGATTATAAGGCAGCACCGAGTCAGTCAGCCCTGAGATAAACAGACCCACAATCGGCAGCGCCACGCCACGCAGATCGCATTTCTTCAGCCCGCCCGCCAGCACGGTCAGATAGAGTAACGCCAGCGACAGTGTTCCCAGCCAGCCCTGCAGCGTCGTGACCTCCAGAAACTCGTTGTGCATGTTGTATTTAACGTTGGTGTAGCCTTCAACATTATGCGGATAATGGGCCATGATGAACTTCCGCGCCTCGGTCGTTCGCGCATCCGGCGTTGCGAAGCCCTCGTGATGCTTAATAAAGTCCATGGCCCCGCCCCAGATGGCCACACGCGCGCCCAGCGAAGTCGAACTGTTCGAACCGTAGTTTTCAATGTCCCGGACGCCTTCTACCCAGCGATTGCTGGTCATCAGAACCAGCACCGCCAGCAGCCCCACCAGTAGCGAGCCGGTTCGCCAGTTGGCGAACAGTGCCAGCCTGTAGGTCTGTAACAGGAACAGCAGCCCTGCCACGACCAGCGCAATCAGGGTGACACGGGTGCCGCACAGATAGAGCAGGGCCAGCGTCGCCCCCAGCGCCACAATATCAGCAACCTTCCAGTAAGCATGCGTCTCAAAGCGGCTCAGCCAGAGCCAGGCGCAGTAGATAAACAGAATCATGTAGGAGGACATAGAGGCCGCTTCAGTGGTGAGCTTGATGCGGACATTCTCCGTGTAGAGATGCTCGTGAATCCCGAAGCCCAGCGTAATCAGCAGCCCCGCCAGCATCAGCAGCCTGCCGATACGCAGTGTGGTTAGCGAAACCCGCTGCCCGTAAATCGCCAGACTGAGCAGGACAAAGGCCCCCAAAAGCAGACGCTTCGCGCCCAGCAGATAGTTCCCGATATTGGTGATAGCGTCGGTCGACGGCGCAGTTTCGACGCCCCTGACGTGAATCGCCCAGAATAAACGAATCAGCGCAAAGAAGATCAGCACCGCAAACAGGAGGAGATAAAAGCGGTTATCTTTAAAGTCCATCCGCCTGCGCGCCACGCCATACAGCACGGCGGCGACGGAGAGATAGGAAACCAGATAGAAAATCTTTTGTGGCAGGCCCGTAACAAACATATTCAGCGACAGCGCCAGGCAGAGCGCAATAACCGAGAAGTTCACCAGCAACGTTAATCCGTTGCGGCCGGTTTTAATCGTCATGTTTAACCTCAGTCAGGCGGTTAAACACACTCATCAGGTGCTTCATATAATTTTCCTCATAAAAACCGGTAATGCTCGCTTTGATAACCTGATGCGCAGGGAAGTGAAAATCCCCGGTCATGGCGTTGAGAATCGCGGCCAGCGCCATGCTGTCATTAGTGGGGTAAAGCTGACCATTCAGACCGTTCTGAATAATCTCCGCCGGCCCGCTGACGCAGTCAGATGAAACACAGTAGACGCCGCGCGACATCGCCTCCAGCAGGATCAGCGGGAAACCCTCAAAGTTAGAGGTCATGATCAGACATGAAACCTGTTTTATGTGGCTGCTGACATAGGCCCAGGCATTCTCCTGCCAGCCATGCCAGGTGATGCGATCCTGAATGCCGAGCTGCGCCACGTAGTCCTGGCACTGTGTCAGATCCTCTCCGTCACCCACAATTTCCAGCGTCCAGGGAACGGTGAGCTGATGCAGGGCATCAAAAAGATCTTTCAGCTGTTTCTGGCGCTGAAAGTGAACCCGGCCAATGTAGAGAAATTTCAGCGCCTGCGGCCTGCCAATTACGACGTCGCTGTGCCTGACGGGATTATGGATCACGTCGACATCGGCAGCCGGTATACCCAAATCCACCAGCTGCTGTTTAATCTGATGACTGATCGCAAAATGGTGATCGGCCCGCCGCAGATAGTGTGGGCGGTAGCGATCCCGTGGAGGGAGATGCATCCAGCTCGACAGGACAATTTTACGTCCGGACAGCCTGATGGCTCGTCGGGCCATTAAAGTGGGAATCGTATTCAGGGTCAGCACGTGGTCGGGCTGATAGCGCCGGAAAAAAGCGGCCATTCTCAGCGTATGAATCAGATTTTTTATCTTCTTATTGCGCAGCGTGCAGACGCTCTCAGCTAAAACGGCGTTGGCGGTCCAGGCGCGGGAGTGGCTCTCTTCACCACTGTTAATAATAAACAGCCCCGCTTCCGTTCCGGCTTCAGCATTCAGAGCAGTAATCAGCTGACAGGTCACATTTTCCATGCCGCCACGGCCAGCCATCAAATCAGTAACCAGTACTATCCGCTGTTTCCTGATGTTCTTATTTTTCATTGCGTTGTCCGTACACTCTGCCATCCGCTTCTTCTTCATCCACTCTGCAGTGAACCTTACAAACAGGATATTCTATAAGAGGCCATAACCCTATTTAATCCGGAAATTTCAGCCAGTCGCCTGGCCTGTTCAGATTGTGTTGCTGTTACAGATTATCTGGCGGGAAACTGGCGGCAAAGTATAGCCATTGTGCCGCCGATTTTCGCGGGCAACATTGAGTTCCGGCGCCGCGGCGACTATTCTGGGCGCCATGAAAACACCCCGACTTCCCATCGCCCTGCAGCAGGCCGTGATGCGCTCGCTGCGTCAGTCGCTTGACCGCGCTAATCAGGCACTGAAGGCCGACTGGCCTGAACCGAAACTGCTCTATCAGCAGCGCGGCACGGCGGCGGGCACGGCCTGGCTCAACGCCTGGGAGATCCGCCTTAATCCGGTGCTGCTGCTGGAAAATCAGCAAGCTTTCATTGATGAGGTGGTGCCGCATGAGCTGGCACATCTGCTGGTCTGGAAGCAGTTCGGTCGTGTTGCCCCGCACGGCAAAGAGTGGAAGTGGATGATGGAGCAGGTGCTGGGCGTACCGGCACGACGTACCCATCAGTTTGAGATCGCCTCCGTGCGCAGCAACACGTTTGCGTATCGCTGTCAGTGTCAGCAGCATCAGCTGACCGTGCGCCGTCATAATCGCGTGCTGCGCAAAGAGAGCGAATATCGCTGCGTACACTGCGGCAGCCTGCTGGTTGCAGGCGAGTTTATCGCGACCTGAGAAGAATCCCCATTCCGCCCTATTCCACATTCTGTTAACCTGCCGCCCTTTTTCGTACTTAGCAGAAATCCGGAATATGTCTCGCATACTCACTCTGGCGCTTGCGCTGCTGTTTGCGCCCGCCGCTGGCGCGCTCAACCTGAATAACTATCACCAGAATAACTTCCAGCAGGCTAAAACCTTCGCTGCAGCGATCAATGCCGATGCGCCAGGGTCTTTCTATTGTGGCTGCAAAATTACGTGGCAGGGGAAAAAAGGCGTTCCCGATCTCAACAGCTGTGGCTATCAGGCCCGCAAGAATGCCAACCGCGCCGCGCGCATTGAATGGGAACATGTGATGCCCGCCTGGGAGTTTGGTCATCAGCGCCAGTGCTGGCAGGCGGGTGGCCGTAAAAACTGCAGTAAAGATCCAGATTATCGCCGCATCGAAACCGACCTGCATAACCTGCAGCCTGCGCTGGGTGAAGTGAATGGCGACCGGGGCAATTTCGCCTACAGTCAGTGGAACGGCAGCGAAAAGCAGTATGGCCAGTGTGAGATGAAGGTCGACTTTAAACTCAAACAGGCTGAGCCGCCTGCACGGGCGCGCGGCGCGATTGCCCGCACTTACTTCTACATGCGCGATCAGTATCATCTGCGTATTTCGCGCCAGCAGACGCAGCTGTTTACGGCCTGGGATAAGCTCTACCCCGTCACAAAATGGGAGTGTGAACGTGACCAGCGCATTGCCAGAGTCCAGGGCAATCACAATCCTTATGTTCAGCAGGCTTGCCAGCGTTAAAATCCCTGCCCTACACTAGCTTTTTTTCTCCATGACGCCGCCGCTGTGCGGCGTCCGGTTTCAGGAACTTTATGCGCATACCTCGCATCTATCACACCGGTCCCCTCAGCATCGGCAGTGAATTTACCCTGGATGAAGATGCATCCAACCATGTCGGCCGGGTGCTTCGGATGACCGCCGGTCAGCGTCTGGAACTCTTTGATGGCACTAATCTGACTTTTGCAGCAGAGATCACGCATGTCGACAAAAAGCGTGTAAAAGTATCGGTCACAGAAAGCCAGCCGGACGATCGCGAGTCACCTCTGCATCTGCATTTAGGTCAGGTGATGTCGCGCGGTGAAAAAATGGAATTCACGATCCAGAAATCGATCGAACTGGGCGTGAATGTCATTACACCCTTGTTTTCCGAGCGCTGTGGCGTAAAGCTTGATGCTGAGCGTCTGGCAAAGAAAATCCAGCAGTGGCAGAAAATTGCGATTGCTGCCTGTGAACAGTGTGGCCGCAATCGCGTGCCGCAGATTCGTGATGCGATGACGCTGGAAGCCTGGTGCGCGGAAGCGGACAGCGGTCTGAAGCTCAACCTGCATCCCCGCGCCAGCCACAGCATCAATACGCTGCCGCAGCCCGTTGAGCGGGTGCGGCTGCTGATTGGTCCTGAAGGCGGGCTCTCTGCGGATGAGATTGCGATGACAGCAGCGCACGGTTTTACTGACATTCTGCTTGGTCCACGGGTGCTGCGAACCGAAACTACTGCGCTGACGGCCATAACGGCACTTCAGGTGAGGTTTGGCGACCTGGGTTAAGCGATACTTTCAGCGGTAGGCGCCCAGGCATCACATTCTGACCTATCGGCCCACTGCAGACCGAACCAGACGAGGCGGCAGAGTCCGCCTTACCGAGGAGATAATAATGATTAAACTTGGCATTGTGATGGACCCGATTTCGTCCATCAACATTAAAAAAGACACCAGCTTCGCCATGCTGCTGGAAGCACAGCGCCGTGGTTATGAAATTCACTACATGGAGATGCACGACCTCTCTATGCGCGGTGGCGTAGCGTCTGCGCGTACCCGTCTGCTGAGCGTCGAGCAGAATCCTGATAACTGGTATCAGTTCGGCAGTGAACAGGTGATCCCGCTGGCCGATCTGAACGTCGTGCTGATGCGTAAAGATCCTCCTTTTGACACCGAGTTCATCTACGCGACCTATATTCTGGAGCGCGCGGAAGAGCTGGGGACGCTGATCGTCAACAAACCGCAGAGCCTGCGTGACTGCAACGAAAAACTCTACACCGCCTGGTTTGCTGAGTTTACGCCTGACACGCTGGTTACCCGCAGCAAGGCGCAGCTGCGCGACTTCTGGCTGGAACATGGCGACATCATCATGAAGCCACTGGATGGCATGGGCGGCGCGTCTATTTTCCGCGTGAAGCAGGATGACCCGAACTTTGGTGTCATCACTGAAACCCTGACCGAACATGGCAGTCGCTTCTGCATGGCGCAGAACTACATTCCAGCGATCAAAGAGGGTGATAAGCGTGTGCTGGTGGTGGACGGCGAACCCGTGCCCTACTGCCTGGCGCGTATCCCGCAGGGCGGTGAAACCCGTGGCAACCTGGCTGCCGGTGGACGCGGTGAAGCGCGTCCGCTCAGCGAAAGCGACTGGGAAATTGCACGCCGCGTAGGTCCGACGCTGAAAGCAAAAGGACTGATTTTTGTCGGTCTCGACATCATCGGTGATAAACTAACTGAAGTTAACGTGACCAGCCCGACCTGCGTACGTGAAATTGAGGCTGCGTTCCCGATCTCCATCACCGGCATGTTGATGGATGCCATTGAGAAACGCCTGGGCTGAGCAAGACGCCGGGGCGAGGCTCCGTGATCAACCCAATACCGGTGCGGCCGTCGCGCGCCGGTTATTTTTTGGTACATCGTGTGAGAATGAATTTACAACATCACTTTTTGATTGCCATGCCTTCATTGCAGGACCCTTTCTTCAAACGTTCCGTGGTCTATCTCTGCGAACATAACGAAGAGGGTGCAATGGGACTCATCATCAATAAGCCCATGGAAAACCTGACGGTTGAAGGTATTCTGAAGAAACTGAAAATCTCCGCTGACGATCGCGACCCGGCGATCCGGCTGGATAAACCGGTCTTTACCGGCGGGCCGCTGGCGGAAGATCGCGGCTTTATTCTGCACTCAGCGCAACGCACGTTTACCTCCAGCATTCGTGTCTCTGATAACACGATCATCACCACGTCCCGTGACGTGCTGGAGTCAATCGGCACGCCTTCTCAGCCTGCCAATGTGCTGGTGGCGCTGGGTTACTGTGCCTGGGAGAAAGATCAGCTGGAGAATGAGTTGATGGAAAACGCCTGGCTGACCACACCTGCGAACAGTAATATCCTGTTCCAGACGCCTGTGTCTGAGCGCTGGCGCGAGGCGGCACGCAGCATTGGCGTCGATATTCACAATATGGCCAGCGACGCCGGACACGCCTGATGTCAACACAGACTCTGTTAGGTTTCGACTTTGGCACCAAAAGTATTGGGGTTGCTGTGGGTCAGCAGCTCACCGGCAGCGCCCGCCCACTGGCGGCGCTGAAAGCGCAGGATGGCACCCCGGACTGGCTGGCGATCGAAAAGCTGCTGAAAGAGTGGCAGCCCGATTTCGTGGTGGTGGGACTGCCGCTGAATATGGATGGCACCGAGCAGCCGCTGACCGCACGCGCCCGTAAGTTCGCTAATCGCCTGCATGGCCGCTTTGGCATCCGGGTTGAGTTGCAGGATGAACGCCTCAGCACGGTAGAAGCGCGGGCTGGCCTCTTCGAGCGTGGCGGCTATCGTGCGCTCAACAAAGGGTCGGTCGATTCACAGTCCGCCGCCATCATTTTGCAGGACTGGTTCGAAAACCATTACTGATCTCCGCTAAATAAGACCGGCGGCCTGCCGCGCCAGACGACTCTGCTCAAACGTCTGCATACCGGCCTGTGCGCCGGTCTGCAACAGCGCAGGGATCTGGTGCATCTTTCCCTCGCGGATCAGATTGGTGATGCCAGGCGTGCCGATAAGGATCTCAAACAGTCCGATGCGCCCGCCCGACGCCGACGGCACCAGACGCTGCGCGATCACGGCTTTCAGGCTGCCCGCCAGCTGGGTTCGCACCAGTGACTTCTCCTCTGCCGGAAAGACATCCACCAGCCGGTCGACCGCCTGCGCCGCACCTCGGGTATGCAGTGTTGCCAGCACCAGATGGCCGGTTTCCGCCGCCGTCAGCGCCTGACGAATCGTTTCGCTATCGCGAAGCTCACCCAGCAGAATAACGTCCGGATCTTCACGCAGCGCCGCCCTGATGCCCAGCGCGAACGACGCGCAGTGCAGGCCGATTTCCCGCTGCTGAATCAGTGACTGCTGGCTCTGATGAATAAACTCAATCGGATCTTCCAGCGTGATGATATGACGCGCCTGCTGGCGGTTCAGCGCATCCACCAGGGCCGCCAGCGTGGTGGATTTTCCGCTGCCCGTCGCGCCGGTCACCAGAATCAGCCCCTCCTCCAGCGTCAGCAGCGCCGGTACGCTCGCGGGCAACTGCAATGCCGCCAGTGTGGGGCAGGTCGTGGCGATAATGCGCAGCGCCAGCGACAGGCCATCGCGCTGCCTGAACAGATTCGCCCGCAAACGCGTGCCGTCCGCCAGGCTCAGGGCAAAATCGATCTGTCCCGCTCGCTTCAGCTGCTGTCGCTGTGAGTCACCAAGCCACTGCGCCATAAACTGCGCTATCCCATCGTCGGTGATCCGGGGCTGCTGCGGCAGGCTTTCCAGCCTGCCCTGCCGCCGCCAGCAGGGCAAATGTCCGCTGCAAAGGTGCAGATCGGCGGCATTATGCTTTACACTAAGCGCCACCATTTCATCCAGATTCATGATGTCTCCTGACTATGACCTCAATCCAGCAGAACCTACAGCAAGTGCGGCAGAGAATCGCCGCCGCAGCCGCGCGTTGCGGCCGTGCTTCAGAAGAAATTACCCTGCTTGCCGTCAGCAAAACCAAACCTGCGAGCGCGGTCGAAGCGGCGTTTGCCGCTGGCCAGACAGCCTTCGGCGAAAATTACGTGCAGGAGGGGGTTGAAAAGGTTCAGGCGCTGGCCGCACATCCTGAGCTGGTGTGGCACTTCATTGGCCCGTTACAGTCCAACAAAAGTCGTCTGGTGGCGGAGAATTTTGCCTGGTGTCATACCATTGACCGTCCACGCATTGCGCAGCGGCTCAATGACCAGCGGCCAGCAACATTGCCTCCCCTGAATGTGTTAATTCAGGTAAATATCAGTGACGAGAACAGCAAATCTGGCATCATGCTGGAGGCCGTTTCCGGGCTGGCAGAGCAGATCGCGGGCCTGCCGCGGCTGCGGCTGCGGGGACTGATGGCTATCCCGGCCGCAGAGAGTGATTACGCGCGGCAGCTGGCGGTATGCCAGCAGATGGCGGAGGCCTTCCGGCAGTTGCAGCAGCAGTATCCAGACATTGATACGCTCTCGCTGGGAATGAGCGATGACATGGAGGCGGCAATCGCCGCAGGCAGTACCATGGTGCGTATCGGCACCGCCATTTTTGGCGCACGAGACTATGCGCACAACTCACAAAAATAACAGAGGAACTTCATGTTAACACTGACGTTTTTAGTAAAAACGCTAATCGATCTTTACGTGATGGTGCTGCTGCTGCGCATCTGGATGCAGTGGTCGCGCTGCGATTTTTATAATCCCCTGGCGCAGTTTGTCGTTAAAGTGACGCAGCCGGTTGTGAAGCCGCTGCGCCGCATCATTCCGGCGCTGGGGCCGATCGATACCGCCTCGCTGCTGCTGGCCTTTGTGCTGACTACCCTGAAATACCCCATCCTGCTGCTGATTCAGGTCGGCGTGTTCTCTGTCGATCCGACTAATCTGCTGGTCGGTCTGCTGTCGCTGCTGAAATCCGCCGGTTATCTGGTCTTCTGGGTCATCATTATCCGCTCGCTGATGAGCTGGATCAGCCAGGGCCGTGGCCCCGTTGACTATCTGCTGGTGCAGTTAACCGAACCGATGATGGCCCCCATTCGCCGTATTCTGCCTGCGATGGGCGGCATCGATTTCTCGGCGATGATCGTCATCCTGGTGCTGTATGCCCTGAACTTTCTCGGCATGGACCTGTTCCCGGGTCTCTGGTATCTGCTGTAAATGAATCAAACTGGAACCGTTATGCAAAAAGTTGTCCTCGCCACCGGCAATCCCGGCAAGGTACGTGAACTGGCGGAGTTACTCTCCGCGTTTGGTCTGGATATCGTCGCTCAGAGTGACCTTGGGGTTGAGTCGGCGGAAGAGACCGGTCTGACCTTTATTGAGAATGCCATTCTCAAGGCGCGTCATGCGGCGCAGGTCACCGGCTTACCGGCGATTGCCGATGATTCGGGCCTGGCCGTGGATGCGCTGGGCGGTGCGCCTGGCATCTACTCGGCGCGCTATGCCGGCGAGGATGCCAGCGATCAGCAGAACCTGGAGAAGCTGCTGCAGGCGCTGGAAAACGTGCCGGACGGTCAGCGTCAGGCGCAGTTTCACTGCGTGCTGGTCTATCTGCGTCATGCGGAAGACCCGACGCCGCTGGTGTTCCACGGCAGCTGGGAGGGTGAGATCACGCGTTCAGCCTCTGGCAACGGTGGCTTTGGCTACGACCCGATTTTCTCTGTTCCGGCGCTGGGTAAAACCGCTGCCGAGCTGAGCAAAGCGGAAAAAGGTGCCGTGTCTCACCGGGGTAAAGCATTGACGCTGTTGCTGGAAGCGATGCGTAATGCCTAATCTGCCGCCACTGAGTCTCTATATCCACATTCCATGGTGCGTACAGAAGTGTCCCTACTGTGATTTTAACTCTCACGCGCTGAAAGACGAGGTGCCGCACGTTGAGTACGTGCAGCACCTGCTGCGCGATCTGGAGATCGACCTGCCACTGATTCATGGCCGTGAAGTGCGCACGATCTTTATTGGCGGCGGTACACCCAGCCTGCTGAGCAGCAGCGCGATGCAGATGCTGATGGATGGCGTACGGGCGCGTCTGAACCTTGCGCCGGATGCGGAAGTAACCATGGAAGCCAACCCCGGCACGGTGGAAGCGGACCGCTTCAGCGCCTATCAGCGCGCCGGTATCAACCGCATTTCGATTGGCGTTCAGAGCTTCAGCCCGCAGAAACTGCAGCGTCTGGGCCGAATTCATGGCCCGGAAGAGGCGGTGCGCGCCGCTGAGCTGGCGGCTTCTCTGTCGCTGCGCAGCTTTAACCTCGACCTGATGCATGGCCTGCCCGATCAGTCGCTGGAAGAGGCGCTCGACGATTTACGCCGGGCGATAGCGCTTAATCCGCCACATCTCTCCTGGTATCAGCTCACCATCGAGCCCAACACCCTGTTTGGCTCGCGCCCGCCGGTGCTGCCGGATGATGATGCGCTGTGGGATATCTTCGAACAGGGCGACAGGCTGCTGCGTGACGCCGGTTATCAGCAGTATGAAACCTCCGCCTATGCGAAGCCGGGCTACCGCTGTGAACACAACCTCAACTACTGGCGCTTTGGCGACTATCTGGGGATTGGCTGTGGTGCGCATGGCAAGCTGACGCAGCCGGATGGCCGCATCGTCCGCACGGTGAAAACCCGTCATCCGCGTGGCTTTATGCAGGGCAACTACCGCGAAAAGCAGTATGAAGTGGCAGACAGCGACAAGCCGTTTGAATATTTCATGAACCGTTTTCGCCTGCTGGAAGCCGCGCCGCGCGACGAGTTCAGCCGCTACACCGGCTTAGCCGAACAGGCAATCCGTCCGCAGATGGATGCCGCGATCGCTGCCGGTTACGTAATCGAAACCCCGGCACAGTGGCAGATTACGGAGAAAGGGAAACTGTTCCTGAATTCGCTGCTGGAGCTGTTCTTAGCGGAAGAGTAAGCAGGACGCCTCAGCCCGGCAGGCTGAGGCGTTAACTTAGTTTTTCAGTGCGCCAGCGAGCTGTTTACGCTGGTCTTCCAGGGAGATGACGCGATTGCAGACTTCGTGACCGAAGTTCTGAAAATCCTGCTCCTGTTTGCTCCATTCAGCCTGAATCGACTGCTGCAGACCGCCCAGGTTTCCCATAATCGCCTGCAGCGGGTTACTGCCACCACTGCCCTGCTGACTGCCCATCTCATTCAGACTGTCCTGCATGACGCCGCCCAGCGTCGACTGCACCAGCCGTTCGCCTTCGGCACGCACCTTGTCGATCGCCTGATGATGGAACGTCAGGCCATCTTCGCGATGCTCGATGATGCGGTTCATCTGCTGTTTCAGCTGACCATTAAGGGTCGTCAGACGGTTGCGGACGTTGCTGCCGCTCCCCAGCTTTTCGACGATGACCCGATCCAGTGCCGCACGCCCTTTTTCCAAACGTGACGTCGCCCCGCTGTCAATCCAGGGCAGATCGCGGCGCAGCGCGTTCTGATAGTCGATGGCTTTCTGACGGCCGGCCGCATCCAGCGTGACCCGCTTTCCGTTGAACTGCACATCGCCCTGCGGCGAGATTTCCATATTGCCGTTGGCCCCGACCACCTGCACGCTCTGTGGTTTAATCACCACGTCGTCCTGCGGCTTAACGCTGCATTCATAGGCGGCCTGCGCCTGAGTCGCTGCCACCAGCAGCACAGCAAGAAGCGCTTTACGCATCATATCCACTCCCTAACATCTGGTCTGAAACCGTTCAGAGATCGGGCTCAGCCCGTCGCTGTGTGACTGAAAATCTGGCCCGCGATACGCACCGGGGGCGTGGCTCTTAGTCCCACCAGACGTCAAAGAGTTCCGTCGTCTGCACATCCTGCAGCTTGTGATCTTCCAGCCATTTGCGCACCAGCGCACGATGTTCCTCAGTGCATTTGCCGGTTTTCTGCAGGCAGACCAGACCTTCCCACACCAGATAGCCGCTGCCATCGAAGGCCAGACCGTTAGGATCGATCGCTTCATTGATGAACTGGTTCAGCGTCTCATCAATTTCGTTCTCGCTGGTTCCTTCCGGGAAGCGCCAGGCAACCGAGAAACCCAGCTCCTGAAACTCGTCGATGTGCAGTTTTTTACGTAAACGGCGGCTGCGTTGTGTGGCCATTATTTCACCCTCTCAAACATTAAATCCCATACGCCGTGGCCTAAACGCTGCCCGCGCTGCTCAAACTTGGTCAGTGGACGCGTTTCAGGACGCGGCACGTAATTCTGTTGTTCTGACTGATTGCGATAGCCGTCGATGCTGTTCATCACTTCCAGCATGTGCTCGGCGTAAGCTTCCCAGTCGGTCGCCATGTGGAACACGCCACCCGGTTTCAGCTTGCGCATCACCAGTTCGGCAAAAGGCACCTGAACGATACGGCGTTTGTTGTGACGCGCTTTATGCCAGGGATCGGGGAAGAAGAGCTGAACCATGCGCAGTGAGTTATCCGGAATCATCTTCTCCAGCACTTCCACCGCGTCATGACACATCACCCGCAGGTTCTGCACATCGGCCTCTTTTGCCGAGGCCAGGCAGGCACCGACGCCCGGCGCATGCACCTCAATACCCAGGAAGTTCTGGTGCGGCGTGTTCTGCGCCATGGTCACCAGCGAAGCGCCCATGCCAAAGCCGATCTCCAGCGTCACCGGGGCATCACGGCCAAACAGTTCGGTCAGATCGACGGGCTCTGGCTGATATTCCACGCCCATAACCGGCCACAGGGTATCCAGCGCCTGCTGCTGGCCTTTCGTTAAGCGTCCCTGGCGGCGCACAAAGCTGCGGATCCGGCGCAATGGCCGCCCGTTCTCATCAAATTCTGGGGTGATGACGTCATTAATCATGTAAAAGCCTGCTGGTTAGCCTGTTCCGGGAAACGGGCATTATG